>MDTE01173480.1_pt1 | contig 48834 bp, 39 predicted proteins | sample 811231 | NCBI WGS metagenome assembly MDTE01 (sample SAMN05326651, study PRJNA326480) | marine metagenome | isolation source: seawater | place: Indian Ocean: Red Sea | collected 2010 | reverse complement strand
TTTCTTTCCTGGATCTAACTTGACTACGTAAAGAGGCTCCTTCCAAGGAACTTGAAGGCCCTTTCTTTGGCCAACGGTAAACCGAATCACGCCTTCATGTGTTCCAATTATCGTTCCGTCCTCTAGAACTATATTGCCGGGCTCACCTGCGTTGGGTTGCAGCATTTCCAAGGTACGAGCATAGTCTCCATCGGGAACGAAACAGATATCCTGGCTGTCGGGTTTCGCAGCTACTGGCAGGCCATGTTTCGAGGCTATCAAGCGTGTCTCGGTTTTCGAAAGGCCTCCAAGTGGGAAGTTCAGATAGCGCAGTTGTTCACACGTGGTGGCAAATAGGAAATAACTTTGGTCTTTGTCTTTGTCGGCAGCAGTATGCAGTTCCACGCCGTTTTTGGATTGGAGTTGACGCACATAGTGTCCCGTCACCAGAGATTCAGCCCCAAGTTCTCTTGCGGTTTTAAGTAAGTCACGAAATTTAATTCGTTCGTTGCAGCGGACGCAAGGTATAGGGGTAATTCCAGCAATGTAGGAATTCTTAAAGTCATCAATTACCTCTGATTTAAATTTCTTCTCATAATCAAGTACGTAATGGGGGATGTCCAGCGTATCTGCAACCTTTCTTGCGTCATAAATATCCTGTCCTGCACAGCAAGTGCGAGTTCGGGGTTCTGTGTGGTTGTGATTATATAATTGTAGGGTAAGTCCTATTACCTCGTAGCCTTCTTGGACCATCAGGGCGGCAGCGACTGAACTATCAACTCCTCCTGACATCGCAACCGCTACTTTGTTTTTTTTATTGTTCATAAAATTTGCATAGAAAATTATTTTGAATGTTCCAGGCTTAGGGGGTCTTTGCGAAGGTCAACAGGGTCATGGATCTCCAAATTTGTTTATAACTGCTGAATCCTTATGGTTCCACGCCATTTCCCAAAATTTTATCTCCATTCTAGTTGCTTGGTTAAAAATAGAACAAAGTGAGTTATAACGCGCGGAGCTGCTGCGATTTCTATAAAGAATGTCGAGTTGATTCGTAGCGTCTTTGGAAGCTTCCTGGTATTCGTTTCCACTATACATTTTTATCCAATTGCTGTAGGGGTTTTCAGTCTTAGATGAGGGTATTGAAGCCAGGTTGCGGCCAATTTCGGCGTATCCTACCACGCATGGCGCAAGAGCCGTCATTAGGTCGAGTAGGTCCCCCCTGTTTCCGCAGTCCAGGACAAACCGAGTATAGGCTGTGGTCGCAAGGTCTTCAGGTATTTTGGTGAGTTTGTCTAAGGGAATTCCCCATCCCTCGCAAAACTCAACATGCAACTGTATTTCAAAATTTATAATAGTGTTCATGGCAGCGGCAGCGGAACGCATCTCTTCCAGGCTTTCTGATTTATAGGCCGCTAATGCATAGGCACGGCCAAACTGAATAAGAAAGAGATAATCTTGTATTAAATAATATTTGAAGCTCTCTTTAGTTAGAGTTCCATATCCTATGTCTTTAACAAATGGATGATTGATATAGTCATTCCAAATTGTTCCCGAACTTTCGCGCAATTGATAGAAAATTGAATTTTCCATTCGTTAACAAATTTCCTCGTGTTTGACCCCGACTAAGGCACGGTGTCGCCTTAAGCACAATCGTGTGTTACACATGAAGTTATCCAAAAAGAGCATTTCGGTGTCCGGAGGGAACGCGAAGAATTAATCCATCTAGATGTTCCGTTATTACAATTTGACATCCTAGGCGCGAAGTGCTGGTTAATTCTGAAGCTAGGTCTAAAATATCTTTTTCATCTTCAGTGGGGGATCTTAAAAGACCAACATAGCTTTGGTCTACTATAACATGGCATGTGGAGCATGCCATTGAACCTTCACACGCGCCTTCCAAATTTATTCCATGATCTTGGGCAACTTCTAGGACAGTTGATCCAATGGGCGCCCGCACTGATAGCACTTTACCATCGGGATTGATAAAAGTTATGTTAGGCATGATTAATTGTCTGTTTTTGTCGACATTGTGAATAAGGCATACTTTGTGGAAAGGTTTTTGAACAAGACTAGATTGTGCTTTCTTATTTAGCCGATAGAGAGGTTATAACTGAAGTAATGCGTTTGACGGAGTAATCAATTTCATCAGCGGTGGTAAAACGGCCTAAACCAAAACGGATTGCACCCTGAGCTGCGTCATCAGGCGCGCCGAGGGCTTTTATAACATAGGATGGTTCGATGGAGTTAGATGTGCATGCGGACCCACTTGAGAATGCAATTTCGGGGATAGCTGACATTATTTGGTCACTGCTTATACCAGGGAAGCTGATATTAAGATTCCCTGGCAATCGTTGTTGCATATGGCCGTGCAGAAGAGTTGTTGGGATGGCCGACGTTATACCTTTGTAAAGGCGCTGTCTTAATTCTAGCATTCTCGCGGGCTCATGGTCCAAATTTTGATTTGCTATGTCACATGCTTCGCCTAGTCCCACACAAAGTGGGGTTGACAAGGTGCCAGATCTGAGACCTCGTTCCTGTCCTCCACCATCGATTAATGGGTTTATTCTGACTCGTGGTCGCCGACGTATGTAAAGTGCACCAATGCCCTTGGGTCCATAGATTTTGTGGCCGGATATACTCAGTAAATCTATATTCATGGACTGTACGTTCAGCCGAATTTTACCAATAGCCTGTGCGGCATCTGTATGAAATAGAGCTCCTCGTGTCTTACAAAGTTCGCCTATGGCAGCAATTTCCTGAAGTACGCCTATTTCATTGTGTGCAGCCATAATGGAAACTATTAAAGTATCCTCATTGAGTGAGGCATTTAGGGTTTCAAAATCCAGAATTCCAGTTTCTTTGACAGGTAAAAAAATAACTTCGTATCCGCTGGCTTCGAGCCGTTTGCAAGTTTCTATTACGCATTTGTGTTCGGTTTGTGCAGTTATAATTCTTTTCCGTTTTTTTCCATAGAAGCTTGCAGCCCCCTTCAGGGCTAAATTATTGGATTCGGTGGCTCCTGACGTAAAAATTACTTCACGGGGATCGGCCGCTATAATGGCTGCAACTTTTACTCGAGCAATTTCCACAGCTTCCATGGCTTCTCGACCATATTGATGTCCATCAGAATGAGGATTTCCAGGCTTGGCATTAAAAAATGGCAGCATGGTTTCTAAAACCTGGGGATCAGTAGCAGTTGTGGATTGATTATCTAAGTAGATTGGGAAACTCAATTTTTCTGTTTCTGCTTCTTCAGAGTATGTGATCATGTGTCTTGATGCTCCCCTAGAAAATCGCCCAATAATGCTTTCTCTTGAAGCGCTATCCAGGCTTTTGTCGCACTTTCAATATCCTCATCCGTCGTTGCCCATCCAATGCTAATTCGAATGGCTTCGTTTGCAATAGTAGAAGATAGTCCCATAGCTTTTAGTACATGGCTGGGTGTTACCTTTCCAGAGCTGCAAGCGGACCCAGCGCTGACTGAAATTCCAGCTAAATCCAGTGCTATGACTTGGGTTTCGGCTGGTAGACCGCGCATTCGGATACATGTTGTGTTAATTAGGCGGGGACCGTTACATCCAAAAATTTCGACGTCTGGGAAAGCCTGCCTTAGTTTATTTTCCAAACTTGAACGCATTTTAGAAATCCGGCTAATTTCCTCTGGTTGTGCCTGGATATCGGCTAAGGTTGCTGCAAAACCCGAGATTGAAACGAAGTTCTCGGTTCCGGGCCGGAGAGTATATTCTTGACCACCTCCTACTAGCTGCGGGCCAAGTTTTACTCCATCGGCTATGATTAGAGCGCCAATGCCCTTTGGACCGCCGGTTTTGTGGGCTGAAAGTGATAATAAATCCACTCCTAAGTGGGACATATTGATATCCATCTTTCCAAGGGCTTGCACCGCGTCACAGTGGACAAGGCAGCCGTTATGGTGTGCTATGGAAGTGATTTCATGAAGGGGCTGAATCACGCCCGTCTCGTTATTGGCAAGCATAACTGAAATCAGTGTAGGGCTAGTCCGTAGAGACAACATTTCTTCAAATCGTTTTAGATCAACGATCCCGTCCGAATTCACGGGAATCCGGTTTTTGTCGTCTGCAGCAAACAGTACTGAGTCATGCTCGATGTCCGAAACCATGGTAGTCCCAATGCTGCGTCCATGTAATGCTAAGTTATTGGATTCAGTTCCTCCACTAGTAAATATGACCCTACTATTCTTGGCTCCAATGGTTTCCATCAGGATATCCCGCGCTTCAGTGAGGGTCTTGCTGACCTCCCGCCCATGTTTGTGGACTGATGAAGGGTTTCCTACAAGGTGCATCGCTTCTTGCATGGCTCTCATCACAATGGGCCGCATGGGTGCGCTTGCATTGTAATCTAGATAGCGATTGGTATTTACCTTTCTAGTCATTTGATTTTACAACCCTTAAACTGGGAAAGCACCTTATTGGGAAGCAGTCTGTAAGGCTCTTTGCATCAGGATTCGGGACCGTGAGGGTCTTTGTCTTTGCCGAAATCTGAAGTGCCCGACCTTTTCTCCAATATTTTGATTCGGGAATCTAGCTCCTGCACTTGCTGAAGAATTTTTTCAAGTGCTCGTGCGACTGGATCAGAGGTATTTTCCGGTGTTCCATATGCAAGAAAACCAGCCTGATTCGGCTGCGTTTTTGCTCGAACCGCTTTGGCCGGTACTCCGACCACTGTCGTTCCCGCTGCTACATCGGCAACGACCACGGCATTAGAGCCAATGCGGGCATTTTCTCCAATGGTAATTGGCCCTAAAACTTGTGCTCCTGCACCAACGATTACCCCGTTTTCCAGTGTTGGATGTCGTTTCGTGCCGCGCTCTAATGATGTTCCACCCAGTGTGACACCCTGGTACAGGGTTACGTCATTTCCTATTTCTGTAGTGGCGCCAATGACTACTCCCATCCCGTGGTCAATGAATAGGCGTTGCCCAATAATTGCGGCGGGATGAATTTCTATGCCTGTTAACACCCTGCCCAAGTGTGAAATAAACCTGCCTAGCCACTTAAAGTTGTTTCTCCAAGCCCGATTGCCGGCGCTATAGAAAACCATTGCGTGGAATCCTGGGTAGCAGAAAATTACCTCAAGGGCAGATCGAGCGGCTGGATCATGCTCTAAAATTACCGAAATTTGATTACGCATATTCTTGAAAATCATGATGCTTATTGTGATATGATGCGGGACTGAGGTAGAAAACGGCCTAAGTTTCGCCTCCAGTTCAGGAAGGTATAGTCGTGGATATAGGATTCTTGATTAACCCAGTCAAGAATTTGGTCTGTGTTTTTCCAGTGGGTAGGCCTTTTAGGTGGCCAGAAGTTTGGGATGTTGCAACCGTTGATTGAGGAGAAGGCGCTGTGCCAGAGGTGATATTAAATGGCCCTGACGGAAGATTAGAAGGCCGATACCAACATGGAAAGAGTGAAGATGCCCCTTTGGCTATAGTTCTGCACCCCCACCCAGAACATGGGGGAAATATGAACAATAAAGTTGTTTATCGTGTTTTCCAGACGTTTTCCTCAATGGGATTTTCTACACTTAGGTTTAATTTCCGGGGGGTTGGACGAAGTCAAGGTGAATATGATTTTGGGCAAGGTGAGCTAAGTGATGCAGCTTCAGCCTTGGACTGGATGCAAAGTTTTAATGGGGATGCCCGTGCCTGTTGGGTGAGTGGCTTTTCCTTTGGGGCGTGGATATCGTTCCAACTTCTTATGAGACGTCCAGAGATAACAGGCTTTGTTAATATTGCTCCACCTGCAAATATCTACGATTTCTCGTTTCTTGCCCCTTGCCCTGTTTCAGGAATGGTGATTCAGGGGACATCCGATGAGATAGTGTCTGAACCGGATGTGGCTAAATTGGCCCAAAAACTATCCAACCAAAGGTTCGTTGATATTGATTATGTCAGGTTACGCGGAGCCGACCATTTTTTTGGTGAGTATTTAGATAAGATTTCAGACCGGACAGAAAAGTATGTTAGAAAGCGTATGAAGGAATTAGGCATTAATTGGTGAGACGAAACGAAAATGCTCAGCTAGACGGCCCGTGTGACTAGTTGTGAGGAGATGGGAACAATACGCCACCTTTCATAGGGAATGGTACTCCGGTCGTCAGTGGGTAGCTTAGCGGCAGGTTTCTGAGGGTTCTAACAGCTAAGAAACCCATTAATTGGGCTTCCAAAGAGTCGCCAGACCAACCCACAACTTCCACAGGGTCAACAGGGGCGGGAAGTAATTTCTGCAAGTAGTCCATCAGGGTCTTGTTTTTCCGGCCACCACCACTTACTAGCCATTTGCGGGGTGGTTTTGGGAGCTGCTTGGCTCCCATGGAAATAGCTTCAGATGTAAAAGCGGTTAGAGTGGCAGCACCATCTTGCAGGTTAAGACCCTCCACTGCGGCCCTGCTGAGTGTTTTGAAATGGTTCCTATCCAGAGACTTTGGTGCCGGTAAGGTAAAAAATGGGTCGTTTAGTAACTTCTCAAGGGTTTTTCTTGATACAGTCCCCGTCTCAGCAAGTGCCCCATGTTTATCCATTTTCATCTCGGTTTGTTCGGTCACCCAGTCGTCTAAGAGTGCGTTTCCTGGCCCTGTATCAAATGCAATCATTGAATGGTGATCAATCCAGGTAAGATTTGCGACGCCTCCTATATTCAGAATTGCTATGGGTTTTCTGAGGTTGCTAGAGAGTGCTCTATGGAATACCGGTGCAAGTGGAGCGCCTTCTCCGCCATGGGCGACGTCATTACTCCTAAAGTCTCCGACCACAGTAGTGTTGAACTCTGATGCCAGAGATCGAGGGTTACCGATTTGAATAGTTTGGCCTAAATTTGGAGCATGCATGATAGTTTGGCCATGAACTCCTATCACGTCGATGTTATCAATCGTTGTCGGATTGGTTTCCAGAAATGTCCTAATAGCACCTATGTATGCTTCAGTGACCATGTTTTCCGCTGACTCCAGGTATTTACTTTTCCCCAAGACAGCAAGAATTTGGTGGCGGGTTTCCTCGTTATACGGTATCGTGACCGATGGTCCCAGTTCTACTATTTTTTCGCCATCGGTGGTAATCTGCGCTATGTCGACACCATCTAGTGAGGTGCCGCTCATTAATCCTAGTGCACAAAGATTTGGGGCATCACTTTTTCCCGTCATTAGTTTCCTGTGTAGTTGATAGAAGGATTTATCCGCTTATGCTACTAAACTTAAGAAATTTTTGTCGGAAAAAGAAGTGTGGATAAGATCAATGGTCAAGCCAAAGTCCGAATTGCTCCAGACCTTCATTGAAAGAGGTTATTTGCATCAATGTACCGATATGCCTGGTTTGGATAAACTTGCTAGAACAGAGGCAATAGTTGGTTACATTGGTTTTGACTGTACAGCCGATAGCTTGCACGTGGGTAGTTTGATACCGATTATGTTACTTCGCCACTTGCAACGTGCCGGGCACAAGCCAATTGTATTGCTGGGTGGGGGGACCACTAAAATAGGCGATCCTTCAGGGCGCGACCAGACGCGTAAATTGCTTGGTGAGGAAGAAATAACACAAAATATGCGGAGTTTGAGAAAGGTGTTTGAACGTTTTTTAACGTTTGGTGATGGCCCTACAGATGCGCTGATTGTGAACAACGCTGAGTGGCTGGAGGAGCTAAATTATGTGGAGTTTCTGAGAGAATATGGGCGACATTTTTCAATTAACAGAATGCTTGGATTTGACTCGGTCAAGCTAAGATTGGAAAGAGAGCAACCGCTAAGTTTTCTGGAATTTAATTATATGATTTTTCAGGCCTATGATTTTCTGGAATTGTCTAGGCGGCATGGTTGTTTATTGCAATTAGGAGGGTCTGATCAGTGGGGAAATATTGTCAATGGGGTCGAATTAACCAGACGGGTTGATGCCAAGAGCTTGTATGGGGTTACTTCGCCACTGCTTGAGACGGCTTCTGGCCAGAAAATGGGGAAGACAGCAGCAGGGGCTGTCTGGTTGAACGAAGAACGTTTGTCTAGTTACGACTATTGGCAATATTGGCGTAATGTTGAAGATGCGGATGTCGGCAGATTTCTGAGATTATTTACTGATATGCCCTTGAATGAGGTCGCCCGTTTCTCTGCACTAAGGGGAGCAGAAATTAACGATGCTAAAAAGATTCTGGCTGATAGAGCTACGGAGTTGTGCCACGGTCGTCAAGCATCAGAGAGGGCGGCATCAACTGCCTATGCAACTTTTGATTTGGGGGATATTGGGGCGGATCTCCCAACATTTGATATTGAGGCGGCTACCTTGCTAAAAGGCTTGACCTTGTTTGAAGCATATAAGGACGTGACGGGTTTGGCTAATTCGAAAGGAGAGGTTAGGCGATTGGTAGGCCAGGGCGGTGCTAGGATAAACGATGCTCCAATATCTTCGCTTGACTATTTGATCACAGATTCAGATGTGAATAGTCAGGGTTTTATAAAACTTTCCTCGGGGAAAAAACGACACTCCTTGCTGCGGCCGGTATAGGGCGGGAATCTTAATTATAGCGTTATATTTTGTTGTGGTGTTATTCGTTGGATTGTGTGTTATCCGGGGAAAACAAGTCAAATAGATCCCGCAATATTCCAGGGGCCAGTACTGTTAGCGGGTTTACGAAAATTTCTAGGTCATTTATAGGCCCTTTAGCGCTGTAATTAGCAGCAAAAATTCCTTCTTTTTCAGGTCCAGTTAATATATCGCCAATCACCGGCACTGTTCCTACTAGGTTATTTAGAAGATAGGCAGGTATAATTGTTCCCCGGATATCAGCGGAGTTGCTTGCGAGGTCCACCTCGCCATCGACGGTTATCCCCAGAGAAACGCCGCTTGCCCGCGCCTTAAGGAGTTGTAGGCTCGAGTTCTTGTAACGAAACGGCGCGTTAAGCCTTGCAAATGGCAGACCCTTTCCAGTCAGCAACTCGAAGACGTTGGTGGGGAGGGACATGGAGAGCAATTGAGCTATGATGGGGGTATTGGTTACGTGGAAATTTTCTATAATGCACTGGCCCTCGAGCATATTTTTATCGGAACTATTCTCGTAGCGGGCCACTAAATATAGCTGGCCGCCAACTAAATTTGACGTTATCCCTAGGATCTTTAGAAACTCGCCAGCATTTTCCGATGCAATTGTTATTTTTTGTTCGGCACCGGATCCTGAGATTTCGAGGCGAACTTTCTCTTGTTTATTAAAGTATGCTTCTATTCTGGCCCGGCTTAACTCATTGTCTTGAATAGAAACTTCTACCTGAATGTTATGAAGGCTTTCTCCATTTGAAGAATAGAGATTTTCTATCTTTCCAGAAAGATTTAGTGCTCCATCATCTGCTAAGTTTGTTTTTGTCTGGATGTCATCCAGAAGGTTAATCAAGGGTTGTGAAATAGTTAAGTCTTTTGAATCTACTAAGACATCAACTCCTTCTTTTGCAAGAGCATTGTATTGTATATTCGTGTTAGAGAAAGTGGCCGCTTCTCCAGTCGTTAGCCGGTCTACAGATAGATGCCCCTTTCGAAATTTTAGTTTTGGAACTTCTTTTCTTGATTCAGACAAACCCAAATCTAGGAATTTTGTACGAAGGTTGATCTCGTAAATGTTGTCATTTTTAAATAATATGTCGGCAGTGATTTTTTCGTTTCTGTAGGATATGTCTTGTAAGGAAATTTTTGCGATATCATTGGTTTCGTTCAGTTCTACTGATACGGCCCCCTTTAAGTCTTTCCCGCCGACATGGAATGTTATTGGAGAGGAAATTGCCCATGCATCAAGGTTAACGTGACTGGTGATATCAACTGATTCGCCAATCTTCTTATTAAAATTGATGCTTGGAAATGATGCTGCTAACTCTGCCGCATCTATATTTATAAGCGCGGTTTGACGGTCATCTGCAAACGCATTAAGGGTTATTTCTAATGCTGCTTCGCCATCTGCAAAGAGAAACAAGTCCTCTAGCCCGCCGCTAAATTTTTCAGTTAGTGTGGTGCGAATAACGGCGTTTCCTATTGGGCCGGATGATCCGTTATTTGGCGTCGTGGCCCACTCAACTGCTACTGGCATTTCGTTAACAGTAGCTCTAAAGTCTCCAGTTAGTTTGCGCTCATCAATAAAAACTCTTCCAATGCCACCCACAATATTAAGTTGGCCTCCACCAAGGACGTGCTCGTTTGTTTGTAATGCAAGTTGTCGAAAGGTGACCTCCCCTTTTGTGGTTAAGTCCCGGATCGTTAGGTCGCTGATCAAAGGGAAATAAATATGTAGGTTGGTCTTTGACACACCTTGGAGTGTCTGACTTTCTTTAGATCCCAGCCACGAAGTGAGCTTTTCGGAAAACCCAGGAAAAATAACAAGATCAGATAGAGGTCCGCTTGAGCGGAGATCCAAAAATCCAACCTCTTTCCCTGTGTAGACGTCAGAAAATTCTAGTCTGGTTGCGTTAATTTCTTGTTCAAGAATTTTTCCTGATTCAATGTCGATATGGAGATCAACTCCGTCAAACCACCCGTCCGCAAAAAGGTTTTCAGCGGGTGGAAGCCCATTCATATATTCAACCCTGGTGTCGTTTACTTGGAATGTCCCAAATACTTGATTACGTTCTAAATTGCTTTTTGCCAAATCATTAACTGAGAAATCTAGGTATGCAGTGATGTTCTCAATGGTTCCTCCCGAAATATTGTCTAAAACCCAGCTTCGTGTGCTTTTGGCAAGATTCCGAGGCCAAAGTGTCGAAAGTTGGTCAACTGGAATTTCATGCGTATCAAAGGCTGCATTGATGTGGGGGTTGGAGTAAAGGTTGGTTAGGGAAGCACTACCATCTATTTTGAATCCATTAATCTTCCCTTCGAAGCTCTCAAGGAAGATTGATGGATTCTGATTATTGAAATAACCTAGCATACTTAGGTTTTCTACTTTGTGCTCACCCAAGAACATTGATTGGTCGCTAAAAATAGCTGAGCCATTTGAACAGAATAGCTCAAATCCGATCTTGTTTATGTCGGAAATTGTTTGAAAGCTTGTCACAAAACTTCCAGAAATAGTTGCATTAAGGTCAGTAAAATTTCCAAGATTTTCGGAAACTAATTGGAATTTGTTGGGATTAAAATCAGAAAAGGAAAGCGCAGTTTCCCAAATTCTATCATCTCCCGAGTAATTTGCCTTTAACGCTACGCTGACCTCCCCACCCCCGCCTCCCATATTGAGAGTAGATGCGATAAATATAATCATGTCCTGTTGTGATTGTGCTAAATACCATTTTTCACTAGTTGCTTCCCATATAGATAGATTGGAAGAGTCGAGTACGGCCAAATGGCTATTGGTGACATTTACTTCTTCTATCCGTGGAAGTTCCAACTCAGGGGCGATTCCAGTGATGGTGCGGGATAGGTGTTTTAAGGCAGGTTCCAGATAGTAATTAAAAGGAAATTTAGTATTGGTTTTTGGATCAGGCTTTATGACTGGTCTCACTATTTCAAGATTAAGTCCGGCTACATCTACTTTCGTAAATGTAATATTCCCACGCAATAAGGCAGGGACGCTAAGCCGAGCAGAAAATGCCTCAGCCATAGCCCTCACTTCACCCTCTGTTGTTTTTGCCGAAAGATTGTGGCCGGTGAAGATAACGTATGGAGCCCATCCCTGCCAGGAGGCTTGCAAACTTTCGAAAGTGATTTGGGTGCCAGAGCTCTCTATATTTAAGAGCTGCTCCAGGTGTGGACGTAGAAAGGTTAAGGATACCGGTCCATCTGACATCCGCCACACCAAGAATGTTAGGATGATAACCCCAAGTGCAAGGGTGCCGCCCAATATCTGCAACACATTTCGAAGAATAGGAATAGCCAATTTGAGTGACTTATATCTATTATTAGAGTTTGAGCTCACGGGTTCCCTGAGTAGAGGCGGTAGATTAGGACTTTTATGAAATTCCACCCTAGTGTTATTTCTCATCCACAGCAATGGCCGGAGCCATCTGATGAGGCTCGCGCAGAGGAAGAATTGCGGCGTTGGAACCGACTTTTCGGACACAATACGGATAATTTAGGCCTGAGGTTCAATTATTTTGAGCGATTATTATTGATGATATTTGGCAATTCGCCATATCTGAGTTCTTGTGTGTTCAGTGAACCAGAATTTGTAAAAACCTTGGTTGGTAGGGATTTTGAGGAGAGTTATGAGGGCGTGTTGCGCGAGACAAGGCTTCTGACTGGCTTAGCCCGCCCGAATGAGGCCTTTTTGTCCTCTCTCTCTCGATCTTTGCGCATCCTTCGCCGTAAACAGTCGCTTTTGGTTGGTATAGCTGAGTTAATTGGTATGTGGGATACGAGGACAGCGGCCACTGCTCAGACGCAATTTGCTGAGGTGGTATTAGAGGTGTGTACCAAAAGTTTACTGACTTTGGCTTCTGCTGAGGAAGGTCTCCCCCTAGGGGATAAGTCGGATATTGCTCAAGGAAGTGGTCTAATTATTTTGGGTCTTGGGAAACTAGGCGGTGGAGAACTGAACTTTTCCAGTGATATAGATTTGATTGTCTTATATGACCCGAATGGGGGAAAGTCTGGCTCGAATGAACGTCTTTCCGCAATATTCTCTCGTCTGACCCAGAGGTTGGTAGAGTTATTGGAAACGCGGACTAGTGAAGGATATGTATTCCGGACAGATTTGAGGCTGCGTCCAGATCCGCTGTCGATGCCCTTGGCCGTCTCGACCGATGCTGCTGAGGTTTATTATGAAAGTGTGGGGCAAAATTGGGAACGCGCAGCGTTTATCAAAGCACGTCCGGTGGCAGGAGATGTCGTGGCCGGCGAATCATTCTTGCGAAAATTAGAGCCGTTTATTTGGCGTAAGACCCTTGATTTTGCGGCGCTAGCTGACATCCATTCAATAAAGAGTCAAATTGATTCCAACTTTAGTGCTGATGACTCAATACGTGGCCATAATCTAAAACTCGGCCGTGGAGGAATCAGGGAAATTGAATTCTTTGTCCAAAGTTTGCAGTTAATTTGGGGAGGAAGAATGCGTGAAGTGCGGCGACATTCGACGGATGATGCGCTGTGTGCGCTTTCAGAGGAGGGGCTGATAACAGAGAGCATTTGCGAAAAAATGACGAACGCATACTGGTTTTTACGCAGAGCGGAGAATCGTCTTCAAATGGTGGACGATAGACAAACGCATGTATTTCCCCATAGCGAAAGTTCTTTTAACAAGTTTTCTGTTTTTATGGGATACGAAAACCCTAACGATTTTGTTGCTTTAACGTCCGAGGTTCTCAATTTTGTATCTACAAATTATAAAGAATTGTTCAAAACGCAAGTTTGCATGGATAGTTCTGCAGGAATACAGGGGAATTTAGTTTTTACAGGCATAGAGGATGATCCAGAAACTTTAATTACGTTAGAGGGGCTAGGATTTTCTCGTGCTTCGCATCTATCTTACGTTGTTCGAAAGTGGCACCGTGGTGAGCTAAAGGCTACTCGGAATGTGCGTGCACGGGAGATACTCACCCGGATTATGCCCAGCCTCTTGCTGGCGTTAGCCCAGACAAGTGATCCCGATACTGCATTTATAAAATTTGATGAATTCCTGCGAAATTTGCCTGCAGGAATCCAATTATTTTCGTTGTTTCAGGCATCTCCTAAGTTATTACGCGTGGTTGCCGAAATAATGGGAACGGCACCGCGTTTGTCCGGTTACCTTGCACAACGGGGTTATCTTTTAGACGCGTTGATTGAGGAAGAGGTGAGTGCACCTGTTTTCGAAAAAGAGCAATTGCTGGGTAGTTTGGAAGAAAAAATCGAATTCGCCATAGATTTTCAGGATTTTTTGAATATTACGCGCAGATGGTCGGGGGATATCAAATTCCTAACTAGCGTTCGGCAGCTAAGTGGAGCACTTGATTGTCTGGATGCAGGTCAAATTCTTAGCAACGTTGCGGATCTCTTGATTGAGGCGACCCTGACCGCAGTCAGGCGCGAGTTTGAAAAGACTTATGGCGTTTTGAGAGGTGGAGAGCTGTGTGTTTTAGGATTTGGAAAGTTGGGCGGCGAAATTTTAACAAGAGGGTCAGATCTAGATTTAGTTTTTGTGTATAGAGCTGACAATGAATCGTTATCAAACGGCGATAGAAGGGTATCCCCATCCACTTATTATTCTCGACTATGCCAGAGGCTAATAACCGCTCTTTCGGCGCAGACAGGGCTTGGTCAGTTATACGAGATCGATATACGATTACGACCTATGGGATCGAGCGGTCCGCTGGTCGCAGATTTTTTGCGCCTTGAGCATTATTACAAAAAGGAGGCCTGGGTATGGGAACTCATGGCATTAACAAAGGCTCGTGTTGTGGCAGGTCCCAAAGCATTAACACGGAGAATTGAGGTTCTTATTGGCAATGTCTTGTGTCAGGCTTCTACCCTGCAAAATCTCCAGTTTGACATCTTAGCCATGCGCCAAAAGGTTTGGCGTGAACGACCGCCAGCGGGATTTTGGGATATTAAGTATTCTTTGGGGGGATTATTTGATTTGGACTTTCTGGTCCAATATTTACAACTTCTTAATGGTGGACAGGAATCCTCTGTTTTGGATTCAAATACTTTCAGGTTTTTTGGAAAGCTGTCTAAATCCGGGCGCTTGGATAGATGTATATTAACAGAGCTTTCCGGGGCATTAGAATTCTTCTTGCAAATCCAGTCTCTTAGTAGAATCTGTCTCACAGGGGTATTGGATGAGGATTCGGCACCAAGTGGTTTACGGGAAGTTTTGGTTCGCAATTGCAGAGCTGTTGACTTTAATGCTCTTAAAGACAAACTAAGGGTGCATCAAGTTTCCACACGAGGGCACTTTGTACGGTTAATTGGTGATTATACGGCGGTGTAAAAAATCCATTTTTTAGGAGAATGCTACGATGAAAGAAGTAATAATGGTTGGTGACAAAGCGCCAGAATTTAATCTGCCTTCGTCTAATGGCAAGGATATCAGCCTAAAATCATGTAGAGGAAAGGCTGTGGTGTTATATTTTTATCCTAAGGACGATACGCCAGGTTGCACTAAAGAGGCCATTGCTTTCAGCGAATTGAGCAAGAGCTTTGATAAGAAGAATGCTCTTGTGCTTGGGGTTTCTAAAGATGACATGGCCAGGCATATGAAATTTATAGCTAAGCATTCTTTAAGGGTGGAGTTGTTATCGGATATCGATGGGATTGTCTGTGATGCTTACGGTGTTTGGGTTGAGAAAAGTATGTATGGCAGAAAATACATGGGGATAGAACGTTCAACTTTTCTTATTGACCAGAAAGGCCGTCTCAAGGAAATTTGGCGCAAGGTAAAAGTGCCGGGCCACGCAGAAAAAGTATTAGAAGCTCTGTGTAATATTTGACTTTTATATTGGGGAAGGAAACCCAAGCAGCTCAGGCTAGTTTTTAGGGTCTTCCGATGGTGGCTGAACGTGTAAAAATAATTCCTTGAGCTGCCGCGTGGTAACTTCGCTGGGTGCACTCATCAATAAGTCTTGGGCTTGTTGATTCATTGGAAAGAGTGTCACTTCTCGGATATTGGGTTCATTGGCAATGAGCATCACTATTCGGTCTATTCCTGGGGCGAGGCCGCCGTGAGGTGGTGCACCAAACTGGAATGCTCGCAGCATTCCACCGAATTTTTCTACGACGGCTTGCTCAGAATAGCCGGCGATTTGGAAAGCTTTTATCATGGTGTCAGCTTGATGATTCCTAATTGCCCCAGAGGATAATTCTACTCCATTACAAACAATGTCGTATTGGTATGCAAGAACATCTAATGGATCCTCTGAATCAAGAGCATCCTTGCCTCCCTGCGGCATGGAGAACGGGTTATGGCTAAACTTAATGTTTCCAGATTCGGGATCTCTCTCGTACATTGGGAAGTCAATGGTCCAGCACATCTTAAAGACGTCTTTTTCCAGCAAATCAAGCTCAGTCCCAAGTTTGGTACGGACAGTACCGGCAAAGGCTGCGGCTACATGAGGCTCGTCGCAGACGAAGAAAGCGGTATCCCCGGCTCCAATGTTCATGGTTTTCTTGATTTTTTCTTGGATTTCCCGGGGGATGAATTTTGCGATTGGGCCCTTTCCTGCCCCAGTTTCGTCAAACGTCACGTACCCTAGGCCCGGTGCGCCCTGGGTTTTAGCCCATTCGTTCAGTTTGTCAAAAAAGCTTCTCGGGCGGTTGTTTGTTTCGGGCCCTGGAATTGCCTTAACAACGGCACCTTTCTCAATTTGAGTGCGGAATGCCTTAAAGGTGACATCGGGTATCACAAAGTATTCAGTCACGTCTGATATAATTAGTGGATTTCGAAGATCCGGTTTGTCGGTCCCATATAGGCGTATGGCGTCACGGAAGGGTATCCGTGGGAATGGAGGCTCAGTTACCTTCGACGAGCTGAATTTGGTGAAGATTTCATATAAAACAGGTTCGATAGCGTCAAAAATATCATCTTGTGTGGCAAAGGCCATTTCCATGTCTAGTTGGTAAAATTCTCCTGGGCTTCTATCGGCTCTTGCATCTTCATCTCTGAAGCACGGCGCAATTTGGAAATAGCGGTCAAAGCCAGAAACCATAATTAGTTGTTTGAATTGCTGCGGAGCTTGTGGGAGCGCGTAAAATTTTCCTGGATGTACACGGCTGGGAACCAAATAGTCGCGAGCTCCTTCTGGACTCGAGGAAGTTAAAATTGGGGTTTGAAACTCCATAAACCCCTGTTCAGTCATGAGCTCTCTGATATTGCTAATCACGTTGTTGCGAAGTTGAATATTTTGTTGCATTTGTTTGCGACGCAGGTCGAGGAAACGATATTTAAGTCGTATGTCTTCCCCTGGAACTTGGCCTCCCGAAACTTGCATGGGGAGGGTCGCAGCTGCTGATTCAATCTTTAAGTCGGTGATGGTGATCTCAACTTGGCCCGTTGGCAACTTATTATTTATAGTTTCGGCAGATCGTTCGACTACTGTGCCCGTAACAGTTATTACGCTTTCTACTCTGACACCCTCGGCCAGCTCAAACATATTTGACTCGGTCTCTATAACTGATTGTGTGAGTCCGTACTGATCTCTTAGATCTATGAATAGCAAGTTTCCGTGGTCTCGTTTGCTATTCACCCACCCTGATAGGCGAACTTCTTGGCCTATTTGATCGCGGCGAAGCTCGCCACAGTTATGAGATCTATATGGGTGCATTAATTTGTAAACCGGTGGAAAGGTGCGTGCTGTTGGACTCTAAAGTGGCCCTTTCTATATCAAACTAAGCTTTTTGTCGAAACCCTTTATGAACAGCCGCTAGTGGAGCCGCAAGTGTTGCATTTTAAGCAGGTTCCATTCCGAACGAGTGTGAAGTTACCGCATTCTGAACATGGATCTCCCTCATAGCCTTTAATCTTAGCTTCGCGAGATCGTGAGAGTTGGGCTTCGGCTCCTCCTCCGATGACGGCTGCGCCAACGGACACAGCCCCTTGGGCTGCCCCTGACGAAGCAGGCAATGCCATAGTTGAGGCGTCTTGGTTTTGCGTCTGGGAAGCATCTTCTGCGGCCTGTGGGATCGCGCCGCCCTCTAGAACTCGCAAACGGCCGCGGACATATCCTGGACTAACTAGCGATTGTATATCTGAGGACGGGGCGTGTTCACTATTTTCATGGTGTTCTAGGCCTCCATGGTCTCCTTGTCCAACACTGTCAGGCAACAAATCATCGCTTTCGACATGGGATAAGTCGTTTCTGTCAAGATATGAAATGGCGAGTTCTCGAAAAACATAATCCAATATGGATGTAGACATTTTGATGGAGTCATTTCCACTTACCAATCCACTAGGCTCGAACCGAGTAAAAGTAAAGGCGTCTACATATTCTTCCAAAGGAACGCCGTACTGTAGCCCTATGGATATTGCAATTGCAAAATTATTCATTAGACTCCTGAAGGCGGCTCCCTCCTTGTGCATATCTATAAAGATTTCCCCTAGTTCGCCATTTTCGTATTCGCCGGTGCGCAGGTAAACTTTATGGCCTCCTACCATGGCTTTCTGGGTATAACCTTTCCTTCTGTGAGGAAGTTTCTCTCTTGCTTGCCGTTCTTGTTGGAGGGCATGGGCGACTATGCGTTCTGGAACAGTAGCATCCTCCTGTCGCAAGTCTGCGTCTGAATCAATTTTAGAGCTCTGTTCATCTTGGTCATCCACCAAGGCAGACAGCGGTTGGCTTAATTTTGAGCCGTCGCGGTATAGGGCATTAGCCTTCACACCCATTTTCCAGGACATCAGGTATGCTGCGGAGCAATCTTCTACCGTCGATTTATTCGGCATATTAATAGTTTTTGAAATAGCCCCCGAAATAAAGCTTTGGGCGCTAGCAATCATTTTAATGTGGCTCTGCCATGATAGAGCACGAGTGCCCACCCTGCCGCACGGATTAGCGCAATCAAATACTGGCAGGTGATCTGCTTTAAGGTATGGCGCTCCCTCTAGTGTCATTGCTCCACAGCAATAGAGGTTTGCTTCCTCAATTTCATTTTTGCTAAATCCGAGCCAGTCCAGCATGTCGAACTGTGTCGAGTTTAACTGTTGCTCCGATAGGCCCAGTTGCTTAGCACAAAACCCCTCTCCTAAGGTCCATTTGTTGAACACAAAGCGAATGTCAAAGGCGTCTGAAATTACTTCTTCGACTTTTTGAAGCGCTTCCTTGGTAAAGCCTTTTCCAGTGAGAGCATCATGATCGATTGTTGGACATCCATTTAATGTTCCATGGCCAACGGCATAATTGCTAATCTCTTTAATTTCAGTTTCTTCGTAGCCTAGTGAGGCCAATGCTTCCGGCACAATTCGGTTGATAATCTTAAAATATCCGCCACCCGCCAATTTTTTGAATTTAACCAATGCAAAATCGGGTTCTATCCCTGTTGTGTCACAATCCATGACAAGCCCGATAGTGCCAGTCGGAGCTATAACGGTAGCTTGCGCATTGCGGTAGCCGTGGGCTTTCCCCATTTCCACTGCCTCGTCCCAGCTTTTTTGTGCAGCGTCAACAAGGTCAGGAATTGGGCAATTTTCGATGTCAAGCGCCACCGGAAGGATTGTCAGGTCCTCGTATCCTTGGGTGAGACCATGGGCCGCCCGTTGATGATTTCTCATTACTTTAAGCATGGCTTCGGCGTTATCCTGAAAGCCTGGAAAACTTCCAAGCTCCTCGGACATTTCAGCGGATGTTCGGTAAGATGTTCCCGTCATTACAGCGGTGAGTGCTCCAGCAAGCGCCCTTCCCTCAGCGCTGTCATAGGGAAGGCCCGATGCCATCAAGAGTCCCCCCAAGTTGGCATAACCTAGCCCAAGGGTCCGGTATCGGTATGATTTTTTTGCTATTTCCTCAGAAGGAAATTGGGCCATTAGGACGGAAATTTCCAGGACTATCGTCCATAGCCGTACGGCGTGCTGATATTCGTCAATGCGGAAGTCACCATTGGCACTTCTAAAAGCCAGCAAATTTAAGGAGGCAAGGTTGCAGGCGGTGTCGTCCAGGAACATATATTCAGAACAGGGGTTGGAAGCTCGAATTCGCCCAGACTCTGGGCATGTGTGCCACTCATTTATGGTTGTATCAAATTGCACTCCCGGATCTGCTGATTGCCATGCCGCCAGTCCCATTTGATTCCACAGGCTTTTTGCAGGTATGGTGCGGTGAGTTGATTGATCGGTGCGACAGCGGAGAGACCAATCAGAACCCTTTTCGACAGCTGTCATAAAATTATTGCTAACCCGAACGGTATTGTTGGCATTTTGGCCAGAAACGGTTCTATAGGCTTCCGAGTCCCAGTCGGTGTCGTAGGAACAAAACTCAATTTCTACAATTCCTTGACGCGCTAGCTCTATCACTCTCTGGATACTGTTTTCGGGGATGTGGGCGTTTCTTGCTGCCGAGCACGCGCTTTTCAAATGGGGGTTATCCGAAACTTCGAATCGTCCTTTGCCTCCATTTTGGCAGGCAGCCAATACCGCTTTAAGATGTTCTGCCATTGATCTTGAACCGGCAACCAGTGCGGCAACCTTTTGTTCCTCGGCTGCCTTCCAATTGATGAAATCCTCGATATCAGGATGATCAACGTCTACGACGACCATTTTCGCTGCACGTCTGGTAGTGCCACCAGATTTTATTGCACCAGCTGCCCGATCCCCGATTTTGAGAAAACTTAACAAACCAGAAGAATGTCCACCTCCCGATAAGGGCTCGTTTTCGCCCCGAATGTCAGAAAAATTTGACCCCGTGCCTGAACCATATTTGAATAAGCGAGCTTCTCTGACCCATAAATCCATTATGCCTTGCTCGCCTACTAGGTCATCTTTGACCCCCTGGATGAAGCACGCATGTGGTTGCGGGTGCTCGTAAGCTGATCCAGAGGCCTCCAACTCACCATTCGTGTAATTCATGAAAAAATGCCCTTGGGGCGGGCCATCAATTCCATATGCCCAATGGAGCCCTGTATTAAACCATTGCGGACTATTGGGCGCTGCTGCTTGGATGGCCAGCATGTAGCAGAGTTCGTCGTGGAAGGCGAGTGCATCGGATTCTGTATCAAAGAATCCCGCTTTCCAACCCCAGTAGGTCCATGTTCCGGCCATACGATCAAACACTTGGGTTGCGCTTGTCTCGCCACCAAAACGCTCTTCCTCATTAAGCTTATTTAGAGCGGCCTCATCAGCCTCTTTAGGGAGCAGCCAATCTGGGACGCCCTTTTCCTTTTTTGGCCGGGTTATGGTGGGAACCCCGGCTTTCCTAAAATATTTTTGGGCAAGCACGTCAATTGCAACTTGGGACCAGTCTTTAGGGACCTCAATATCGCTCGCACTGAAAACGATAGATCCGTCTGGGTTGCGAATCTCACTGTTAGCGGTTTGGAATGCTATACTACTGTAGGGGGACTGGTTCTCCTCAGTATAACAACGAAAAACTCTCATTACTCCCCCCGATTCTAGCACCTGTTGCAGTTATTAATCCGGCAACAGCCCTGTTAGACGATATGCGTCCAATTATTGACCCCAATATACGAGATATCGTTATCAATTCACAAGACCATACCATATGTAGGGTGCAGGTGTATGGTGCGTCAACCTAAAATTAGACTTCTTGGGGCCTCCCGTCCTAGCAGGGGTGCCACGTAGGCAATCACACCCGGGCAGGGTGACGAGCCCGTGAGGCCAGTATGCTGGTCACGCCGCTAATGCCAACGCGGCACTATTTTGGTTCGTAATGGTTTGCAACCAAACGATTAAGGAGGCGAACGCCAAACCCTGTCCCACCTTTGGGGACGAGTCTTTTGGTTTTTTTGGACCAAGTCACGCCCGCTATGTCGAGGTGGGCCCAGGGTGTGGTGTCCACAAAACGCTCGATGAATTTAGCCGCTGTTACACTACCAGCACCTCTTCCGGACCCAATGTTTTGAACGTCGGCGATGTCTGAGTCCATGTCTTTATCGTATTCATCGTCCATCGGCATGGGCCACACTTTTTCATCTACCCAATTGCCTGCTTCCAGTAACTGGTTCGTCAGAGCATCACTGTTGCTAAATAACCCGGCCCGTTCATGTCCTAGGGATACAATGATTGCACCTGTGAGGGTCGCCAAATCCACCGTTAGTCTTGGCTTAAAACGTTTTTGTGTATACCAAATGGCGTCGGCCAGTACCAACCGACCTTCTGCATCAGTATTTAACACCTCAATGGTTTGTCCTGACATGGAGGTAACTATATCTCCTGGCCTTTGCGCGTTTCCTGATGGCATATTTTCAACTAGCCCAACAACGCCAACTACATTGACTTTAGCTTTCCGTTGGGCAAGAGCGCGCATTAGCCCAATCACGACGCCCGCGCCTCCCATGTCCCATTTCATGTCTCCCATTCCTGCAGATGGTTTTATAGAAATGCCTCCCGTATCAAATGTTACGCCTTTGCCAACAAATGCCAGGGGGCTCTGCTCAGCATTTTGTTCAGCACCATCCCAACGCATGACCACTAACCTAGGTTCCTGAACACTACCCTGGGCCACGCCAAGTAGCGCACCCATTCCAAGTTGCTTCATTTTCGATGGCCCGAGAATTTCCACTTTTACGCCGTCATCAGATAGAGACTGTGCGCGAGCCGCGAGTTCGGTAGGGAACAAGACGTTGGCAGGTTCTGATACAAGGTCTCGGGTCAAAAATACCCCATTTGCTACAGCTGCAAGGGGTTTGTAGCGTGAACGCATTTTTGACGGCTCATTCCCCATTATGGTCAGTTTTCTAACCACAACTCGGTTGGGAAGTGTCTTTTTTACCTTGTATCGTTCGAACCGGTAACTAGCAAGGGAAGCTCCAAAAGCAATGTGGGCACCACAATCCACTGCGTTAAGGGCTGTCTGGCTACCAACATCAATATTAACCACTGCTTGTTTTATCCCGTGAGAATTAAGCTTAGATAATATCTGACCGCCTACAGATTGGGCCCCCCGCGCATCAAAATCCTTAATCTTGCCTGCTCCGATTAGAATTATCCTTTCGGCTCGGAGCCCTGTGGGGGTTAATAAGGTTAGTGTGGTGCCGTTTCTTCCGGTAAAATTTTCGGATGCCATCGCCCGCTTCAAGGTTCCCCGGGTTTTACGATTAAGCACTTCAACCATTCGATTTGCTGACGTCTCCTCCCAGGCGAGTGCTACGTAAGCCCCTGTTTGAGGATAGGAGGGTTTGGCAAAAGTGATATTCATGTTTTTCGTCCCTTGCTTGATGTTAGTATGTGCGGCGAGAGGGAGTAGATTCCCGAGGTAAATGCAGTATTCTCGCAGGTGGTTGTTCTCATGGCAACCTCGGCATGTGGAGAAAGAACCTTGGCAGGGTGAGTTGAAGGAGATTCGCCCGTGATTTGTGCACGTAGCGGCTCGAAAAAGGGGAAAGGAAAGATGACCCGGTTTTCTCTTTATATAATGAAGCAAATAAGCGGGCCGTTGATATTGCTCACGTTCAGTTTTTCGGGTGTCATATGGTTAACCCAGTCCCTGAGGTTTGTTGATCTAATACTTAATAAAGGTCTGTCTCTTGGTTTGTTTCTTTATATGACCTTGCTTCTCTTGCCATCTCTTTTGGCGATCATTCTTCCAATCTCTCTGTTTGTGGCTGTTCTTTTTACTTATCATCAGTTGATCAGTGACAGGGAAATTGTTGTCCTCAAAGCCGCGAGTGTGTCGCATGCGATGCTTGCGGGCCCTGCTATGATAGTAGCATTTATTGTGATGGGGGTAGTGTACGTGATCAACATGGCGTTGATGCCTGTGGGATTTCATGAATTTAAGAATATTCAATCACAGGCTCGTGATTCATACGCCTCTCTTCTGCTAAGGGAGGGAGTGTTTAATACGCCCGTGAATGGTCTGACTATCTATGTGCGAGAGCGTAAGCCTAACGGCGAATTAATGGGAATACTGGTGCATCAGGAAAACGGGGAGGACACCCCGTCAACTGTAATGGCGGAGAGTGGAGTGCTTTTGGAGACGCCGGATGGTCTGCGCCTTGTTATGTCAAATGGTAATCGACAAGAGGTCAATGTGAGTGATGGGGAGTTATCGCTGCTTTACTTTGACCAATATGCTTTTGAGTTTGCTGAGAATTCCGGGCTCGACTTCTCAAGATTTAAAGAGGCCAAAGAAAGAACGCTTCCAGATTTGCTCTGGCCTAAAGATGTTGTGGAGGAAAGGCATAAGAGGGAGTTTAGAGCAGAGGCTCATCGTCGCTTATTGACGCCTTGGATATCAGCTATATTCGTGTTTATCGCCTTAGGGGCTCTATTTTCGGGGGATTTTGACCGCAGGGGCTCTAACTGGCGCCTTTTTTATGCTGTTATGTTAGGCTTGTTGGTCCAAGCCGCCGCTCTCGGTGCCCCGGGTTTGATGACTAAAACGCCTCATTTGATACCGCTTATGTATTTGGCCACCCTTGTCATGCTAGGTTCGGCGGGTTATGTGGCTGTGGTGGACCCATTACGGAGAGCATTAATCTCTGTTGGGCGCCATAGATATCGAAATAGCAAGGGGTAAAATTAGAGTGAGGCTTTCATCAACCCTTTCAATGTATATTGGGCGTCAACTAATCACAGGCATAGCTATAGCTTTGATCGCATTGTGTGTCCTGATTTTCCTTTTTGACGTTGTTGAGCTTAGTAGACGTTCGGCCAGTAAGCCTCAAGTGTCAATGGGGATTGTTCTGCAACTGGCATTGCTGCATTTGCCGTATATGGTGCAAAGGGTAGTTCCTTATGCTGTTCTAATTGGGGTTATGTTAGTATTGGCCAGATTTGGGAGGACCAGTGAACTGGTAGTTACCAGGGCATCTGGCACTTCAGTGTGGCAGTTTCTATTCCCGGGAATAGGCCTTAGCTTAGTCGGCGGAGTTGTGTTGGTGACGGTATTTAATCCACTTGCGGCTGCTCTCCTTTGGCGTTATGAGCAGTTGGAATCGCGCTATTTGGAGGGACGTGTATCAAACCTTGCTGTCTCAACCTCAGGCCTATGGCTGCGGCAGGCTGATGATTATGGAGAGTCGGTAATTCACGCTCAACGTATAACTGAGCCCGAGCTCACCTTGCATGAAGTTGTTATATTTCGGTATCAGGGCAGAACGGAATTTGTTCAGAGGTTTGATGCTTCCACTGCAGTCCTGAAGGATGGCCACTGGTTGTTGAGGGACGTGATATCCACTGGACCCTACCGCACTGCAGAACGAAAGGATCAATATAGGATCCCCACCGACCTAACAATAAGCCAAATTCAAGAAAATTTTGCTTCGCCGGAAACATTATCCTTTTGGGAGATTCCTAAGTTTATTTCGTTGCTGGAGAGAGCGGGTTTCTCTGCGTTGAAACATCGTGTTCATCTGCATTCGGTCTTGGCTATTCCGTTTTTGCTGACGGGAATGGTTTTAATTGGAGCAGCTTTTACCCTTCGATTGTCATCTCGGGTAAAAGGGGCAGGGCGTTTAATTGCTTTTGGGATAGCCGCCGGCTTGTTGCTCTATACCTTTTCTGATGTTGTGCTGGCCTTAGGTATTTCTTCAAGAATTCCAGCAATCTTTGCTGGATGGGCGCCGGCACTTATGGCGCTTTCCTTAGGTAGTGCACTACTTCTCCATATTGAAGATAGTTAGATGGGTGCCGTTGGGAGTAAACTGCAAGTTTTGGTAAGGTGTTTGCCCATTGTACCCATTGTCTTAGTGTTGCCATTCTTGTTCGTGCCATTGGTTCAAGCCGAGGAAAGCGTTCCTGAAATTTTGCAGAAAAATGTTCTGCTTGAAGCCGAATCAATTTCTTATGATGAAGAAATGTTGGAGGTTGTGGCGACTGGTGATGTCTCAATTAGTATGGGAGATAGCACCGTTTTGGCGGATAAAGTTACCTACAATCGCCGCGCAGACAAGGTCTCCGCACAGGGGAACGTTGTATTGCTATCCCCTGATGGCAATGTCACATTTTCCCAAGCTATGGAGTTAACGGGTGACCTCAAAAGTGGGGCTATAGAGGCCATAAAAATCTTATTTGTTGATGGCTCGAGGCTTGCTGCCAATGGGGGCACAATGAGGCGGAACGGAAGAAGTGAGATTAGCAAGGCTGTTTACAGTCCTTGTTCAATTTGTCCAGATTCAGCAACTAGGATGCCTTTATGGCAAATAAAGGCCCTGAATGTTGTGCATGACAGGTCTCTGCGGCGCATTTTTTATAAAGACGCAATTCTTGAGGTGGTTGGCTTTCCCGTAATCTACGTTCCTTTTTTTACTCACCCGGATCCCTCTGTTGAGAGGAAAACCGGCTTTCTCGTCCCATCGGTAATTAGCAATTCTTTGCTTGGGTTGAGTTTTAAGCAGCCGTTTTTCTTTAATATTACGGATAATCAAGACGCAACTGTCGCGCCCATTTTCAGTCGCACAGCTGGACTGGTTTTAACTGGTGAGTACAGAAGACAGTTACAAAAGGGTTCTTTAGAAGTCAGTGGGAGTGCTACCAGAGCTGGGGAGATTGAGGAAATAGAACCTGAAGTGGTGAGGGGAGAGGAAAAAACGAGAGGCCATTTATTCGCCAAGGGGGTGTATTCTCTTGATAATAATTGGTTGGCTGGAATGGATATTAAACGTGCTACCGACCATTATTATCTCAGCGATTTTGGGTTTTCTGCCGGCTATGATTCTGCGGATATGGTTACTCGCTACAGAGGGCAGTCGCACTTAACCAGCCAAGTGTTTTTAGAGCGGACGGCTGGAAGAAACTACACCAATGTTTCGGCTGTAGCTTTTCAGAGACTCACCCCTACCATCGATTCCGAAGCTCTCCCCTATCTCTGGCCAGTTGGGACTTTTAGCTATCGGGGCGAACCTGGTCTATCGGGAGATTATTGGCTTTTCGACGCTAACTTGCGGCTTCTCGGTCGTGAACAGGGCACGCAAAGTAGGAGATTAATTGTTAAGGGTGGTTGGCGAATACCATATACCTCAGCCTATGGTGCCAAATATTCTTTTAATTTGGGTCTGCGAGCGGACGGTTATCATCTTTCTGATCTTCCAGACTCCAGACAGCCAGGGGTTACGACCGATGGGTTTGAAAGTCGATTGTTGCCCGAGGTTTACGTCAACTGGAAGTTACCCTTGGCGAGGCCGTTAGGCTCTGGTCTCCTGATCGTCGAACCAATTAGCCAAATAGTGTGGAGGCCAAATGGAGGGGACAGCAACAAGATCCCTAATGAGGATAGTCTCGCGTTTGAGTTCGATGACCTAAACCTTTTTAGTGTGGACAGGTTTCCAGGTTTGGATCGTTACGAAGGTGGGGCCCGTTTGAATTATGGTTTGCGCTCAGAGATCAATTCCACGTTTTTGCCGGATAGTGAGATGTTGTTGGGTCAAGTAGTAAGAGCCAGAGTAGATGAAACATACAGTGACGGGACCGGCTTAAACCAAAAGCTCTCAGATTTTGTTGGTAGGTTTACTATAGCGCCGAGCCGGCTAATCAGTTTAGTTCACAGATTTCGGCTTGACCGCAGTAACTTGGCAACCCGAAGCTCTTCCTTTCAGGCGACGGTCGGCCCTAGCCGTTTGAACAGCTCGGTTCATTATATGAAATTGAGTGACGACCCGACCGATGGTCTTCCGGTTTCTGTCGAACAAGTCAATCTATCGTTAAACGTCCAATTCCCGGAGAACTGGCGTTGGAGTTTTTCTCACCAAAGGGGCTTAGGCGATGGGGGCGGAGCTCTTTCCACTAGTCTGGGTCTGAGGTATGAGCATGATTGTGTGACACTTGAGGCTTTCGCAAGTCGGCATTATACAAGAGGATTATTGTTAGCGCCCGATACAGTTTTAGGGATTCAAATTTCACTTAAGAACCTCGGTCAGTCGATAGGTCACCAAGTGAATCTTCTAGGGGATAACCCGTGAGGAAGTTTTTTTCGGTACTTTTGGGTGTTTTTTTGTTGGCTCAGCTAGCAGTCGGCAAGGAGCTGGTGGGAATAGTCGCCGTCGTAAATGATAGTGCTATTTCAGTCTTGGATTTAATGGCCCGAACTAAAATGGTGGTCCTGTCTAGTGGGCTCGATGACACACCCGAGTTAAGAGCGCAATTAGCCAAGCCAGTTTTGGAAAATTTGATCGAGGAAAAGCTGCAGGCCCAGGAAGCAGAGCGCCGGGGCATCTCGGTGAGTGACCGGGAACTGGCAGCCGCTTTAACTATTGTGGAGCGCCAAAACGGGATTCGAGAAGGGCAGCTTAATAGTTGGTTGGCTGATATTGGCTTGCCCGCGGTCTTTTTTGAAGATCAGATCAGGGCTCAACTTCTCTGGGCCAAGGTTGTCTCTACTAACCTTCGTCCACTGGTCGATGTAAGCGAGGAGGAGGTAGAACATGAATTAGCCCGATTAGAGGCAAACCGCGGCTTGCCCGAATATCTTGTGTCCCAAATCGATTTTTATGCGGGGCCCTCAAAGCCTCTGGATGATCTGATGGAAGTGGCTGGTAAGCTTCTTGTTGAAATTAATGCAGGGGCGAACTTCGGGTCTATAGCGGAACAATTTAGTGATAACGCATTGGGGAATTTGGGGGGCGATATGGGTTGGGTCAGTCCAACCCAACTGCTTCCAGAATTGAGTGATGCTCTATCTAAGATGAGACCTGGCGAGGTTTCGGCACCGATAGTCAGCGCTGTGGGAGTGCATCTTGTAAGATTAAGAGATCAGCGGCGGGTGATGGAGCCAGATATTCGCGAGATTCGTGTTGATCTTGTCCAAATAGTTCTTCCCGGCATCACAGGTGAATCAATGACTTTCGAGGAGAAGGGCGTTCTGGAACAAATTAGCGATACAGTTCGTGGTTGTGCGGCCATGGAAGCAATGGCAAAAAAGTTAGGCGGTGGTTCAGGAAGTGTTGGTTGGATTTTGTTAAAAGATCTTCCAGAGCAATTTAGGTTGATCCTTTCACAACTGGATATAGGGCAGCCTAGCCAGCCGCTTTTCACTGGAAGTGGTGCTCATGTGATGATGGTGTGTGAAAGGGAGAATCCGGCGGAAGATATCAATTATGAACAGCTAGTTAGAGATCGCCTAGAACGATCGAGGTTGGACACCTTGGCTCGAAGATTACTGAGAGATCTTCGCCGGTCAGCCCTTGTAGATGTCCGCCTCTAAGAGTTTTGGCAGGGAGTTGGGGGACCTGCCTACTGTTAGCCAAGTAATTTTGGATAATGAATTGTCAGCGCGTAAATCGCTGGGTCAACACTTTCTCCTTGATGGACGCGTAATAGCTAGGATAGTCAATTCAGCGGGGATTGAAGCGGGCGTTCAAGTTCTTGAAATTGGGCCAGGCCCTGGTGGTCTGACACGGGCCCTGCTTGCAACTCCCGCCAAAGCTGTTGTTGCCATTGAAAGAGACGATCGAAGTGTGGAGGCGTTGCGTGACCTTGTTCGCGTTGTTGGTTCCCGGTTTCATTTACTAGCGGGCGACGCATTAGCAGTCGACTTGGATAGCCTTTGTGTTCAGCCTTTTCAGATTGTGGCTAATTTGCCCTATAACATTGGAACTAGGCTGGTACTGGACTTCTTGCATATGTCGCATAAACCAAAAAAGATGACGTTGATGCTGCAAAAAGAAGTGGCGCAACGTATGGTTGCCTCACCGGGCGGAAAGCACTATGGCCGCCTATCCATAATTGTTCAGTGGCTTGCCTGGGCTAGGGTGTTATTTGATGTGCCGGCCCGGGCGTTTAAGCCTGAGCCAAAGGTCGTTTCTTCAGTTATAGAGCTCATCCCAAGGCCTTGGCCTTTAGCAGAGGCAGAGCCGGATATATTGGAACTAGTTACCCAAAAGGCTTTTGGCCAGCGTCGGAAAATGATGCGGGTTAGTCTAAAGACATTACACCCTGATATAGTTAATCTTTTGCAAAGGGTTGGGGTTTCGCCAACTAGGCGCCCGCAAGACGTAACAATTCGGGAGTTTTGTTCTATTGCTCGAGAGCTTCATTCTTGGTCCAAATAAAAGCTCGATAGTTGGAGCAAGAATAGTGTTTACGGAGTATCTTTTGTCAGTTTCTCTACAAATTTGCTCAGTCCTGTTCTGCGGTGGCGACGTAGCCGCTCGGCACTGAGGATATTGCTGATTTGGTCAGTGGCAATGTCTAGATCTTCATTGACAATCACATAATCATACTCGGGCCAGTGGGTGATTTCATCTGTCGCTTTTGCCATGCGTTCTGATAACACTCTTTCTGGGTCTTGAGCGCGCGTCCTCAACCGGCGGGCCAATTCACCTGTTGAGGGAGGCAGGACAAATATTTTTACGACGTCACTTCTGGCATGCTCAGTTATTTGTTGTGCTCCCTGCCAGTCAATATCAAATAGAATATCGCTCCCGTTAGACAGTGATTCGTTGACTGTTTGAATGGGGGTTCCATATAAATGTCCAAACACTCGTGCGTGTTCTAAAAACTGTCCTGCGTCTGCCATAGAGCGAAAAACATCCTCATTAACAAAGTGATAATCCTTGCCGTTCGCTTCGTTTTGGCGTGGTGGGCGGGTTGTGACGGAGATAGAAATGCGCAGATTCTCATCAATCTCTACTAGTCGTCTGGCTAGCGTGGTCTTCCCGGCGCCGGATGGCGACGAAAGGACTAACATTAGTCCACGTCTTTGAAGCTTGTTTTTATGACCCATATTATAAGGTTTATAATTCTAGCATGCTCCGCAGTCTAGTTCTTGCTTTCGATGTTTTTTCCATAACTTAACGTTTTTATTATGTTCGGCTAGCGTTTCGGCAAAATTGTGACCGCCCTGACCGTCAGCAACAAAATATAGGTCGGGTGTTTCTAATGGGGATAGAGCAGCTAGCAAGGAAGCCTTTCCTGGGTTAGAGATCGGTCCAGGTGGAAGGCCGAGGTGGCGATAAGTATTATAAAGGTTATCCTTATCGCGGAGATCATGGAGCCTTAAGGGCCGACCTAGTGGTTGTTTTCCTTGCGTTATTCCGTAAACCACAGTCGGGTCAGATTGAAGAAGCATCCCGAGCCGTAATCTATTGATAAATACACCAGAAATTCTAGGACGTTCCTGTGGCAGAGAAGTTTCTTTCTCAATAATTGATGCAAGGATAACCGCCTCAAAAGGCGTCTCAAGGGGTAAATTCGGATCACGCTCTATCCATAGCTGCTCGAGTGTATCGTTCATTAAAGTTTCCATATTTTGGAGAAGAGCATTTCTGTCATATCCACGGGAGTAGTGGTACGTGTTTGGTAGCAGGGAGCCTTCGCTAAAGCGCGTGTTAATCGTTCCACTCAAAGTTGGGGTCTTGGTTACTAGAGCGTACACTTGGGACACAGACAGGCCCTCAGGCACTGTAACTTTGTGGATCACGGTTTTACCTAATATTAGGTCGTCAATTATGGATTCGGGTGTCGCTCCGGGAGCAAGTTGATATTCTCCTGCTTTAAGAAATTTGTCGCCCCTCCTTAGACTGACGGCAACACGGAATAGTGTTGGTTGATGTATTGCGCCAATTGAAACCAACCTATCCGCTATAGCTTGGACCCCTAGACCTGGCGATAGGATAATTGTTTCGTGGGTTCTCAAGGGGCCGGGTTTCTGTAACCAACCATTGAAAAACCAGGCAGTTGAAGTTAAGCAGATTAATCCTGCCGAAAAGATTGCTATCAGCCGAACGGAAAATTTAGCCATCGTGTTACATTTTTATAAGGGATGGGCTGATTCTGTTGGTTAGGCCATTTATTGTTGCTCATGGCTTCGGATTACTAAGCTGGCATTTGTTCCCCCAAATCCAAAGCTGTTTGACAGTGCAACAGAAATCGAAGCTTTTCGTGGTTTTAGGGGGACTAGGTCCAAGCTACATCCGACAGAGGGTTTCTCAAGATTTAATGTCGGGGGGGCGATTCCATCTTTAATGGCAAGAGTTGTAAAAATAGCTTCGACAGCCCCCGCTGCGCCCAATAGGTGCCCAATAGAAGACTTTGTGGAGGACATAAGCAGTTTTTGAGAGTTTTTGCCAAATAGCCTTTTTACGGCTCCATGCTCAATTTCATCGCCGAGAGGTGTCGACGTGCCATGAGCGTTTATATAATCGACGTGTACGGGATCTATTTTAGCGCGACCTAAGGCAGCTTTCATAGAGCGAAACCCGCCGTCCCCATTCTCGGGAGGGGCTGTTACATGATGCGCATCGCCTGACATTCCATAGCCTGCAATTTCCCCGTAGATTGTAGCGCCTCTTCGAATTGCGTGATTGTACTCCTCTAGAACTAACACTCCCGCGCCCTCGCCCATAACGAATCCATCTCGGTCGCGATCCCAGGGTCTTGAAGCTTCCGTTGGTGCGTCATTAAAGTTTGTTGATAGGGCACGGGCAGCACAAAAGCCGGCTAAGCCCAAGCGAGTTACAGGACTTTCTGTGCCCCCGGCTATCATTACGTCTGCATCATTTAGCATGATGATCCGCGCAGCGTCTCCAATGGCGTGGGCCCCTGTGGAGCAAGCTGTAACTACGGAGTGATTGGGGCCCTTAAATCCGAAGCGGATGGATATTTGGCCTGAGGCGAGATTAATGAGGCAAGATGGAATAAAAAACGGGCTCAGTCTGCGAGGCCCTTTTTCTGCTAGTGTTAAAGCACCTTCTTCTATTGTTCTGAGTCCGCCTATTCCCGATCCTACCATTACGCCGGTTCGTTCAAAGTCCACTGTTTTCTGGGGTTTCCAGCCTGAGTCTTCTATCGCTTCTGTCGCTGCTGCCAGAGCAAAGTGGATGAATTCATCCATCCTTCTTTGTTCCTTTGGGTCCAGGTAGTCATCAGGATTGAAGGAGTGGGTTTCATTATTCTTGGGGACCAGGCCGGCTATGGTAGATGGTAAATCCGATGTGTCGAAAGTAGTTATCTGACGGATTCCCGATTGGCCGGCTAAAAGCTTCTCCCAGGAGTACGCTACCCCGCACCCTAATGGGGTGACTAGGCCCATTCCCGTGACAACAACCCTCCTCAAATCAGCCATGCTGCTTTGAAGTTGGTTATTTGATCAATTTTGCGTGTCAATAAAATTGATTGCATCTTTGACGGTTACAATTTTTTCTGCCGCGTCATCTGGTATTTCGCAGCTAAACTCTTCCTCAAATGCCATGACCAGCTCGACAGTATCGAGACTGTCTGCTCCTAAGTCATCTATAAAGCTAGCATTTTCAGTGACCTTTTCTTCTTCTATCCCTAGATGTTCGACAACGATTTTTTTTACCCGGTCCGCTACGTCACTCATAGATAAAATCTCCTTTGCATCTCAGACTGCTCACACTCAAAAATCGAAATTTTGTATCAACTTTCAATCCATATCCCTATTCATAGAGATTCGGTAGGTAGCACACTTATCAGACCTTGGCCATAAGTCGCAAGAGAAGTTCCTTGGGGCCGGTCAAATAATCTACAGCATGGCCATGCCGCCATTGATGTGAAGGGTTTGCCCGGTAATATATGAGGCTTCTTGAGAAGCCAAATATAGGGCGGCTACAGCAATGTCTTCTGGGGCTCCAAGGGAGTTCATGGGTATTTTATTGCGTAACGCCTCTTTTTGCTTATCGCTGAGACCCCGCGTCATTTTTGTATCTATCATGCCGGGAGCAATAGCGTTGACAGTTATGCCGCGGCGGGCCGTTTCAACCGCAAGTGACTTGGTGAGCCCTGTGAGTCCGGCCTTTGAGGCCGCATAATTTGCTTGCCCCGCGTTGCCTGTGAAAGCTACGACTGAGGTTATGTTTATAATTCTTCCCCAGCGCTGTTTTACCATAAATTTAAGTGCTGCCTGGCAGAGCTTAAAGGTGGTAGTGAGATTAAGAGACATTACTTCGGCCCATTCTTCGTCTCTCATTCGGAGGGAGAGATTATCCCTGGTAATTCCAGCATTATTTACCAGAATGTCCGGTCCTGAGATATCTTCTCCCAGTTGTTCCAGCAGCTTTGCGGCGTTGGAGGGATTGGAGAGGTCCGTGGGTACAACCTTGCATCGTGGACCAAGGTTTCTGGCCACTTTTTGCAACGCATCTTCCCGGGTTCCTGTCAAAATAACAAGACAACCTTGATTGTGAAGTGTCTGAGCAATTGATGCCCCTATATCCCCTGATGCCCCTGTCACAAGCGCAGTTCGATTAGCTAAGTTGAACATGTTTGGTATCTCCAGTTTTATACTTGGATTTTTGGCTAAAGGCTTTTCAATAAGTTTTCTATATCTGAAGGGTTTTCTATGGAGCTGCTTAACAACCCTTTCCTAATTCGTTTATTCATGTTTGTTAAAATTTTGCCCGTTCCAATTTCAAAAAATGCCTCTCCGCCCAGCGCTTGTATCTCTTCGATAATTTCACGCCACCGCACTCGCTGTGTGACCTGTTTAATTAGCAAGGCGCGTATCAGGTTTGGATCATTCGTTACAGTTGCAGAAACATTTGATACTAGTGGTGGGCGAGGAGAGGAGATGACAATTTCATTCAGTGCTATGGACATGGCTTCAGCCGCTGGCTCGAGCAAGCTACAATGGAAGGGTGCACTAACGTCAAGAGATATTGCTCTCTTAGCCCCGGCCTCTTTTGCCAACTCGATCGCCCGGTCTATGGCCTCAGCCATGCCGCTCAGCACTACTTGGCCGGGAGCATTATCATTCGCCACATCACACACTCCGTGGATAGAAGCAGATGCAGAGACCTCTTCTACTTTGTCTAGTTCTAGGCCAATAATTGCTGCCATTTTACCCTTGCCAACGGGCACGGCTTGCTGCATTGCTGTGCCACGTGTTCGCAAAAGCCGAGCAGTATCTGTCAGGGTCACAGCGCCTCCTGCTGCCAGGGCTGAGTACTCGCCGAGCGAATGTCCAGCCACGTGCGTTGCAAAATCAGAAATTTTTATGCTGCCCTGTACTTCAAGAACTCTGACTATAGCCATGGAGCTAGTCATAAGGGCCGGTTGGGCATTTTCTGTAAGCGTAAGCTCTTCTTCAGGTCCTTCAAACATAAGTCGAGATAAATTTTGGTTGAGGGCATCATTAACTTCTTCAAAAACCAGCCGGGCTTCGGGGAAAGCGTCAAATATTGCTTTTCCCATACCTATCTTTTGGGAACCTTGCCCAGGAAAGATCAGCACGCGCTTCATCTCAGGTCTCCTATTGGGTGGATAAACTAGTCCAGTCAGGGATTGCCTTGTGGCTGGTTTTGTGTCAAGCGCAGACTTCGGAAAAGATGTTTACGTCCTAGAGGCTTGCGCCAAATACGGATTCCTCTATAGTGCGCGCCCACGGACGGCGGAGAAAGAGGTCAGTTGGCCAAATCTGAGACCCGGCCTGATTTACCGTTAACAGTAAGGGGAACTGGAGCATGGCGCTCTATGAGACTGTTTTTATTGCTCGCCAAGATATCCCGGCTCAGGAGGTTGAGGAGCTTGTAGCGAAGTTTAGAAGTATTGTTGCCGATAATGGTGGCATGGTTGGTCGACATGAATATTGGGGCCTCAGGAATTTGGCCTACCGGATCAAGAAAAACCGCAAGGGGCACTATACCATGCTCCATATTGATGCATCTCCCGAAGCGATTGGGGAGATGGAGCGAAACATGCGGATTGATGAGGACATTTTGCGATACCTCACAATTAGGTCTGATGCTCTCGAGGAAGGACCATCGGTGATGATGCAAAGTCGTGCTCCGCGTGATGTGGGGCCCGAAAGGGGGCCTAAGGAACAAAAGGCTGAATCTGTTGACAAACTGGATGGGGCCAACGAGGCTCCGGGTGAAAGTCCTCAGGAGGTCAACAAATCTGGTGCGGTAGAGGCAGATGAGGAGACAGCTCAATGAACGCGGAATACGGGGCGAGTAGGAGCCAGGGGCAACAAAAACGGCCTTTCTTCAGGCGGCAGAAATCCTGCCCTTTGACTGGAAATAATGCTCCCAAGATCGATTATAAGGATGTGAAGTTACTGCAAAGGTTTATTTCTGAACGAGGCAAAATTGTGCCGAGCCGTATAACTGCTGTTTCGGCAAAAAAGCAGCGGGAGTTAGCGCGAGCCATTAAACGGGCACGATTCCTGGCTTTAGTCTCATATGTTGTGAAGTAGTTGGCAGGGTAATTACAAAAAAGGTGTCTTTCAGGATGCCAATCAAACAAGCTTTGTGGCTTGGTGCAGGTGGTTTAGTGACTGCAGCCCTCTACCTGTCAGTGCTAGCAGGGCCGGCTTTTTTTCTGCTGCAGTATCTGACCCAGCTACCATTGTTGTGTGTGGGGTTGGCCTATGGGCTTTTCTCATTAATCGCTGCTTCATTAATTTCTATTCTATTTACGATTGTTGCTGATCCAGGGCTGACAATAGTATTTGTTCTTGGTTATATCGGACCGGTGCTATTCATTGTCCACAGAGTGTCTTTACGTCGGAAGTTGCCGACAGGGGAAGAGGAGTGGTATCCAGCGGGCCGGATTCTGGCGGGTTTAACGACTTATGTGTTGGTAATCTTTGTTTTTGCTCTGGCCTGGTTCTCCGGGCGTGAAGGCGGGTTACCAGGTCTTATTGAAAGGTCTTTATTAGAGGTTTTAGGGGCTATGGGGCATAATCTGCCTCACGTTTCTGAGGCTACATTGAGAGCCTACTTATTTGTTGTGCCGGGGCTTTTGGGAATGTCTTGGTTAATAATGGTGGTGGTCAATGGGGCTCTGGCACAGGGCCTAATGGCGGGGTTTCATGGAATTCGTCGGCCGCGACTGGTTCTTGGAGATGTGACTTTGCCTAATTGGCTGGCTTGTTTGCTGGTCCCGTCGATGGTAATGGTTACCATCGGTAATAGTGGGATAGCTTTTTTTGGCGGCGCAGCGACACTAGTTTTGCTCACTCCGTTTTTGTTCCAGGGATTAGGAGTCGTGCATCTTTGGGTCGGAGGCACAAAAATCCCAGGCCTGCTGCTGACAGGGTTTTATTTAGCTATGCTATTGTTTCAGTGGCCTATTCTGTTAACCATTGGCATCGGATTGGTTGACCAGTGGTTGGATTTTAGAGGACTGCGAACGGGCTCGAGGTAATGTTGTCTGCTACAGGGGTGAAGAGGGTTAGATATGGACGTTATATTGTTAGAACGGATTGAAAGGTTAGGTCAGCTTGGTGATGTTGTTCGGGTTAAGGATGGGTTTGCCCGAAACCATCTGCTTCCCCAGAGGAGAGCTGTTCGGGCAACTAAGGAAGCGAGAGACAGTTTCGAGGCGCAGAGGGCAGCTATAGAGAAGGAAAACTCGTCCCGACGTGAGAACGCTTCGCTAGAGGCAGCGAGGATGAAGGGGGTGGAGGTGATAATAGTTCAGCAGGCAGGGGATAGCGGCCAGCTCTATGGAGCGGTGCGCGCTCGCGATGTTGCGATTGCCCTTACGGCGGCTGGTTTCCCGACTGACCGAAAACAAGTTGTTCTAAAATCAGTTGTTAAATCATTAGGTGTTTATGCAGTTGACGTCTGGCTTCATGCTGAAGAGAAGGTAGAGATTTCGGTGAATGTGGCGCGATCTGAGGAAGAGGCTAAGCTTCAGGCATCAGGGGTCGATGTTATTGGTGATCAAGTTGAAGCCCAGCCGGAGGTAGAGGCCTTGTTTGAACAGGTTCCAGAAGATCCGGAACTCGGCACTGAGCAAGAACTTGGGTCGGACAGTCTCGCAGAAGATTAAGGCGTTCGGAAAAGGTTTGGCAGATAAGTTCTCTGGGGTTACCATAATTGTTACTTTTTTCAGCCATAAATCGCATTATCGTTAATGGCCGTCTGGATATCGTGGATGTGGCTGGAAAACGGACCATGCTTGGGTCGGGTGCTAGCCCCAATTTCGTGGTCCGCTTGCATAGTCGGGTTGCCGCCTTCCGGATTGCTAACAATCCCGAGCTGGCACTTGGTGAATCTTATATGACTGGTGATCTCACGATTGAACATGGGTCATTGTACGATTTTCTTCTCTTCATGGCTGAAAATTTTGCCGAATCTGGGCCATCCAAATTAATGAAGTTGAGGAAAATATTTAACTTTCTCCTGCGCCCGTTCATGCAAAGAAATATAGCTTGGAGATCGCAAGCGAATGTGGCTCACCATTATGATCTAACGGGAGAGCTTTATGATCTTTTTCTGGATGTAGACAAACAGTATTCGTGCGCATATTTCCGCGAGAACACCGATAGTTTGGAGAGGGCTCAAGAGCAAAAAAAGCGACATATTGCGGGGAAGCTTTGTCTGAGTCCTACCTTAAGGGTATTGGATATAGGGTCCGGGTGGGGCGGCCTGGCGCTATATTTAGCAAGGGAAGCAGGTGTCACAGTGAAAGGGCTTACCCTATCTAAAGAGCAGCTTAAAGTGGCCGTCTCTCGTGCTTCGACAATGGGTATGTCAAGTAAAGTGCAGTTCTCCCTGAAGGATTATAGGGATGAGAGGGGGGAATATGATCGAATTGTTTCGGTCGGTATGTTCGAACATGTAGGCATGCCTTTCTTCAATTCGTACTTCCAGACAATACGGGATCGTTTGGCTCCAGAGGGTGTGGCCCTTGTTCACACTATCGGCCGAACGGAAGGGCCTGGGGTGACCAATCCCTTTATCAGAAAGTATATTTTTCCTGGTGGATATATCCCTGCCATATCAGAAGTGCTCCCAGCAATTGAAAAAGCGGGGTTGCTTGTAACTGATATAGAAGTCCTACGACTGCACTATGCGAAGACCCTGCGGGTTTGGCGCGAGAGATTCTGCGGGAACTGGCATAAGGCGTCAAACCTATATAGCGAAGAATTTTGCCGTATGTGGGAATTTTATTTGGCGGCAAGCGAGGTTGCTTTTCGTGCACAGGGTCTCGTGGTTTGGCAGATACAACTCGCTAAGAACCAAGCTTCAGTTCCGCTTACCCGTGATTATATTACAGACTATGATCGCTGTATCGATAATCACTAAGTGAGTTTAGATAGGGGTAGAGGCGGGACCTTGGCTAGTTGCTCGCTTACCCTGCGGGTATCGTTTGGTGGGTTCTGACTTTAAGCCATATCGGACCCGCTGCAGTTATCCCCGCCTTTCTTTATCATCCACAGGCCTAGAGCCTTCTATAATTGTCTTCTTCGAGTTAGACTTCTGCCATGGACATGGTACGAAACATAATGCCCAAATCAGGTGGTGGCGCTGACGCCCCGAGTGAGACAATTTTGCCCCAGAATATTGATGCCGAGCAGGCTCTCTTAGGGGCCCTGATGATGGATAATGATGTGTACGACAGGGTTTCAGACTTTTTGGAGCCGGAGCATTTTTTCGTTCCGGTGCATGGGAGGTTATTTGAAGCCGCCCGTACTTTAATTGTTCGGGGGCAGGTCGCTTCGGCAGTTACATTGAAAGCTTATTTCGCGTCCGATGAAGCACTTGCCGATATTGGTCGAGATGATTATTTGGAAAGATTGGTTTCAAGTGCTGTGAGCCTTGTTCATTCGGCTGATTACGGGAAGGTCATTGCTGATTTGAGCTTGCGAAGGGAGCTTATTCGGTTGGGAGAGGAAGTTGTAAGCCGAGGTTATGATCCTGCTGTTGATGAAAGTGCCTTAGACCAAATAGAGGTGGCAGAAGGCGAATTGTTTCGAATGGCAGAGTTTGGCAGGAAGGACGGCGGGTTTCAAACTTTTGCAGAATCTCTGGACGGAGCGCTAAAGCTTGCTGAAACCGCATATCGCCAGGATGGGCAACTCGCTGGGATTGCTACTAGCTTTGTTGACTTGGATAATCTGCTTGGGGGATTACACAAGTCAGATCTAATTGTGTTGGCTGGTCGCCCGTCTATGGGAAAGACCGCTCTAGCTACCAATATAGCATTTAACGCCGCTCGGGCTTTGCTGGAGCGGGCTGATAGTAGCGGTGCAGTTGGTTTTTTTTCTCTAGAAATGTCGGCAGAGCAGTTGGCGATGAGAATTCTTGCTGACGAGGCCGGGATAAGATCTGACCATATCAGACGAGGCAAAATAAAAGACGATGAGGAATTTGTTCATTTGGTTAGGGCTGGGCAAAAATTGGGAGAGGCTCCATTATTTATAGATGATACCCCGGCTCTGTCTGTATCTCAATTGCGTACTCGGGCGAGACGTCTGAAGCGGACTGAAGGCTTATCGCTAATTATAATTGACTACCTTCAATTGCTACGACCAGGTCGACGTGCTGAGAATAGAGTGCAGGAAATTTCCCAAATTACGCAAGGCTTAAAGGCCTTGGCAAAAGAATTGGATTTGCCTGTTCTTGCTTTGTCACAGTTGAGTAGAGCTGTGGAACTGAGGGAAGATAAGCGACCTCAGTTGGCTGATTTGAGGGAATCCGGGACTATTGAACAGGATAGTGATGTTGTAATGTTTATTTACCGAGAGGAATACTACCTTGAGCGGAGCGAGCCCCAACAAGGCGCTGATGAAACGTCTGACAGATTCAACGAGCGCTATAATCGGTGGCAGGAACGGTTTGAGAATGCAACCGGGCTCGCTGATGTTATTGTTGCCAAACAAAGGCATGGACCCATAGGACGGGTTGGGCTAAAATTTGATCCTGAAACTACGCGGTTCCGCACATATGCAGCTAACACGCATCTTCCAGACCAACTGGGTTGAGACCGGCTTTGGAAGTGCCAACCGGGGAAATAGTTGTAGATCTTGGCGCTATTCGCCGTAATTTTAGGCGGCTAAAACGGGAGCTAATAACAGGCGCAGAGCTGGCTGCCGTAGTTAAAGCGGACGCTTATGGACTAGGGGTGGAAAGAGTTGTCCCTGTTCTGGCAGACGAGGGTTGTTGCGTGTTTTTCGTGACAACCGCCCAAGAGGCCGTAGAGGTGAGGCGTGTATCCAAACATTCTACCATTTACGTGTTGAATGGTATCACGGAATTCCAGGACTGGAAGCTTTATTCTAGGGATTTGAGTATACGGCCGATCTTAAATGATTTAAGTCAGGTGGATCAGTGGCTAGAAAAACGAAGGGCTGGCGAACTGGCTGCAGGCATTCAGCTAGATACCGGGATGACACGATATGGTATAGCGGAACCACAACTCATGCCTCTTAAGGAGCGGCTTGAAGGGAGGGTTAAGCCCTCTCTTTTGATGAGCCATTTGGCCTGTGCTGAAGATGAACTGCACTGGTTAAATGGAGTTCAGATGAAACGGTTCGGGCAGTTTGTGGATATCCTGGGTTTAGATCAAAGACCCAGTTGCGTCCTGAGTTTAGCAAATTCGTCGGGAATTTTTCTGGGTGAGGATTACCATTTTGCATTGGCACGTGCTGGCGCTGCGCTCTACGGAATTAATCCGCAGCCGGAAAAGCCAAATAGGATGGTGGGTGTACTGAACTTGCGGGCAAAGGTTACCCAAGTGCGTTTCGTTGACAGCCCAACAACCGTTGGCTATGGTGCCACACATCAAATCAATGCGCGGACCCGTGTAGCCACAGTGCCGGTTGGTTACGCAGATGGCTTTTTGCGTGCTTTGGGGGGCAGGGCGAGCGCATATATTGGAGATACCCGCGTCCCGGTAATAGGGCGCGTATCCATGGACGCAATAACATTAGATATTTCTCGGGTACCGGAGACCATTGATGTGGAGACGGAACCAGTGGAAATAATTGGCCCACGGAGGCCCGTGGATGTGCTGGCGTCGGAAGCGGGAACCATTGGCTACGAGATTCTCGCCCGCATCAGTCACCGAATAAGGCGTGTATATATTGATGAGATAGGTGGCGAATGACTGGTGTCGGTGCTGCCGGCCATTTGTTAGTGATTTTTTGGGCGATAGCCTGGAAAGGCTGTTTATTTGCTCCTAATCCGACTACTCATGGTGTATAGTTGTTGGTATGTTTGAGATTAGTTGTTTGCGAGATTTTTATCGGCCGGTTGGATCCATGGTCCATTTTCTAGTGTAGGTGGGCCTCTGAATGTGGGGTTGTGTTCCCTAAAGTCCTCGGGGGCTTTAGTGGATTTGTGGGTGGGGTAACAATTTTTAGCGTTGTTATTGTTTGTTGGGGAAGTTAAATGAGTGAGCCTTCAGGATTCTCCTGGTTAGTGGCCAACCTCCCCGATTTGCTTGTGGTAACTACGATAGCTCTCTCATCAATTTTCGCTTTTTATCGCGGTTTTGTGCGGGAAGCTTTGGCCATAGCGGGATGGGTTGGCGCAGCGTTTGTAACGCTGCATTTTTTTTCATGGGGCCAAAAATACGCTAGGGATTTGGTAGGAACAGAATGGTTGGCAGATCTGGCGGCGGCGGCCACGATATTTATCGGAACTTTAGCAGTAGTGTGGTTCGGAATTCATTTTGTGGTTTCCCGTGTCCGCCGAAGTCCTCTGAGTAGCCTGGATCGTTCACTAGGTTTTCTCTTTGGTGCTATACGAGGCCTTCTGGTGATATTGGTTTTGTATATTGTAGCGACCCGAGCGGCTTGGCGCGACGAAGATTCAACTCCCGCTTGGGTGCTGGATGCCCACACTTTTGATATGGTTGATAACGGGGCTGGCATGATTGTACGCTTTATTCCTGAGGACATTCTAAATATTCCGGCTATTGGGCTCAGAGAGGTTCAGGATCAAGCGGAGGAACTAAAAGAAACTAGAGAAAAATTAGAGGAAATGAAGCGATTTGCGGAGCCCCCTGTGGCCGCGCCTGAGACGGGAGAAGAGCCTCCGGCCTACAATCAGCAAGAGACTGGCGATATGGATAGACTAATTGATAATTTGCAAAATGATTCCTTGAGGGAAGCAAACTAGTGGCTGCTGGTCCGTTGGAAATAATTACTAATCCTTTTAAGGATGATAAACTTCGTGAGGAGTGCGGCGTCTTTGGGCTATATGGCCACCCCGATGCGGCGGCTCACGTCGCATTAGGACTTCACGCTTTGCAGCATAGGGGTCAAGAGGCTGCTGGGATAGTTAGTTTTGATGGCACACACTTTCATAGTCACCGAAGTTTGGGAAACGTGGGAGATAATTTTTCTGAAGCTAGTGTTATTGAGCGGTTAAGGGGTCGGTCTGCCATAGGGCACGTTCGTTACTCTACAGCCGGAGAGACAGTAATAAGGAATGTTCAGCCTTTGTTTGCTGATCTCGCTGGTGGTGGCTTAGCCATAGCTCACAATGGTAATATTACTAACGCAACTCAATTAAGGCGCCAGCTTGAAAAGAGAGGTTCTATATTTCAGTCTACCATGGACACAGAGGTGATTGTTCATTTAATAGCCACTTGTTCACAGCAAGATTTCCTGGAAAAATTTGTAGACGCGTTGCATCATCTTGTAGGAGCTTATTCTCTGGTGATCCAAACTGATGAGGGTTTAATAGGGGCTAGGGATCCCTATGGCGTTCGGCCGTTGGTTCTGGGGGAATTGGATGGAGGTTATATAGTCTGTTCAGAAACCTGTGCATTAGATATTATTGGCGCGACATTTGTCAGGGATATTGACCCAGGCGAGGTTGTTGTAATTGATGAAGATGGCTTGCGCAGTTTGCGGCCGTTTACGAAAAGTGTTCAAAAACGCTTCTGCGTTTTTGAGTATATTTATTTTTCTCGTCCAGATAGTGTTGTTGAAGGAATCAATGTTTACGAGGCGCGAAAAAAAATCGGCGCTGAACTGGCGAAAGAATGTGGCGTAGATGCTGATCTAGTGGTGCCGGTACCTGATTCAGGTGTGCCCGGTGCCATAGGCTATGCGGAATATGCTAATCTCCCCTTTGACCTAGGAATAATCAGAAATCATTACGTAGGTAGGACATTTATCGAGCCCATGGATTCAATTCGCCATTTGGGGGTGAGGCTCAAACACAATGCTAATCGTGCGGCTTTGGCTGGGAAAAGGGTTGTGTTGATAGATGACTCGATAGTGCGAGGAACGACGTCCACCAAAATAGTTGAATTGGTCCGCGGGGCGGGGGCAAAAGAAGTCCATATGCGGATCGCGAGCCCTCCGACAAGTTATTCCTGTTTTTATGGGGTCGATACTCCTCGGAGATCCCAGTTGCTCGCCTACAAGATGGATGCTCAGACTATGGGTGAATTTATAGGAGTGGACAGTCTGGCTTTTATTTCTATCGACGGAATGTACCGAGCGATGGGCTTTGTGGGACGTGAAAATGATAATCCGCAAATGTGTGATGCTTGTTTTACTGGCGACTACCCGATAGCCCTGACAGATCACTTGGATGGCCAGGAGTCGACTCAATTATCGCTCCTTGATGAGGTCGGCGAAAAGTGAAAGGTTTCCTTGACGGGGCGGTAGTATTGGTAACTGGGGCTTCCCGGGGTATCGGCCGTGCCCTAGCTCTGCGGTTTGCCTCGGAGGGTGCACACGTGATAGCTCTTGCGCGAAATATAGCAGCGCTTGAATCACTAGATGATTTGATTAGCGATATCGGTGGAAGTTGCACTCTCGTTCCTTTGGATATTACTGATGGTCCTGGAGTAGATCGTCTAGCCGAGCGCCTTTTCCAGAGGTATGGAAGGGTGGATGTTCTTATAGGCAACGCCGCGCAATTGGGGGTATTAAGCCCCATCGGGCACGTTTCGCCGAATATTTGGGATCGGGTTCTACAAGTAAATTTAACTGCAAATTGGCGTTTGTTGCGTAGTTTTGATCCCCTGCTACGAGCAGCTAGGCATGGGCGGGCAATTTTTTTGACTTCGAGGGTGGGGCATGTGGTTGCGCCTTATTGGGGGGCCTATTCAGTCAGTAAAGCAGGTTTAGAGATGTTGGTGAGGATTTACGCTGCAGAAACCAAAGGTACATCCGTTTTAGTGAATTTGGTTGACCCAGGATCCATTCACACTGATATGAGGACTGAGGCTGTTCCGGGTGAGGACAAGAGTCAACTTCCCCTGCCTGAATCAGTGACCGACCTATTTGTGGATTTGTGTGCTCCAGATTCTACCCAACATGGAGCGTTGGTCAAAGCCGGAATATGAGTTGCCTGGCTATTGCGGGGAATATGGATTGTTGCGAGCGCGCGCTAACATTCTGATTGGTGTTCCTGGCAAGTGGAAGGCATTCCGGAGTTCATTGGTCAGGTAGCGGATGTAAGTATCAGATAGGCCTCCCGCCCGATTGATAGAAAGTGAGAAACGAGGTGGCCTCGTTGCGTACTGGGTTATGTATTTTATTTTAATTGCTCTTTTATTAACCATGGGGGGTGGGTGGCGCTGGGATGTGGCTACAAGCCAACGATTTAGGTCCGAGGTGTTGATGCGCCGATTCCATTGTCGGTGAGCTGCAAAGGTTTGTTTCATCAGCAGATCAATTCCCGCTGTCGTGGTTGCTGAGCACTTGACTATTGCAACGCCTCTAATTTGAGGTAGTGATAATTCGACTTGTTTTCTAAAATAGTTTTCTCGTTCCGTGCTTCTCAGTACCAAATCCCATTTATTTAGAACCATTACGATAGCTCTTCCCTGATCAGCAATGTTGCGGGCAATGTTAATGTCTTGTCTCTCCAGGTTTTCGACTGCATCTAAAACAAGGAACGCTACATTGCAAAATCGCAAGGCTTTCATGGTATCTTCGGTGGACATTTGCTCTAGCCGGTCTGTTACCCGGGCCTTCCGCCGAAGGCCAGCTGTATCGACTAGGCGCAATGGTTGCTTATCGTATGTCCAGTCGACGTGAATGGCGTCGCGGGTGACGCCTGGCTCTGGACCAGTCATTACGCGATTTTCGCCCAGCAGGGCGTTAAAGAGAGTGCTCTTTCCGGTATTGGGACGGCCCAAGATAGCGATGCTAATACTTTTTTTATCTGGAGAAGTCGAAATATTTAGATTTTGACTTTTGTCGAGGAGCAATTGCGTAACTTCAGATAGTAGCTCAAAGACTCCGTCTCCGTGTTGAGCAGACACCAGTATCGGTTCGCCAAGACCAAGCGAGAAGGATTCGAGTTGTGTAGAGTGACCAGCGCGACCTTCCGATTTGTTGACAACTACTATAGCAGGCTTGTTACTTTTGCGGACCAATTCGTTAAAATGCTCGTCCAACGGCATTAGGCCGGAACGACCATCAATCACCAAGAGAACTAAATCTGCCAAAGAAATCGCTGAAATGGTTTGATTTTGCATATTGTTTTCCAACTCGGACTGGGGGCTGGCCTCGAGGCCAGCCGTATCAATGATGCAAAATGAATGCGTTCCAAAATCTACTATGCCCTCCCTCCGGTCGCGGGTTACGCCGGGTTGCGGATCTGTTAGTGCAGATTTTTTTCCCACAAGTCTATTGAAGAGAGTTGACTTACCAACGTTTGGCCGTCCTACTATTGCTATAGTTGCGGGCATAAATACTCCATCCTCTAAATAAGGCTACTTATCTTAAAGCAATGGCTTCGGCGTCGTCTGTTAATATATAAATGGTTCCCCTGGCTATAATGGGAGAGACCTTAATTCCCGTTCCCAATGAAATTTGACCGAGAATTTTTCCGGAATATGGTGAGATTGCCCGTATGTCTCCAACGTTGTTTGCAAGGATCAGGCGATCTCCTGCAAGTAGCGGTCGGGTCCAAACCAAATGGCTCTTTTCATCACCCGGGTCATCAAGTTTAGGCATCGGTGATATCCAGTGAATTTTACCGGTGACACGATGTAGGCAAACCAGATCGTTTCCAGTGGTCATGACGAATAAGTAACTGCCTGCCGCCCAAGGGGTTTCCGAGCTCGCAATTTCTTGCTCCCAAAGCTGCGACCCCGTGCGTAGATCTATGGCTACAAGTCTTCCACTATTGCTGCTGGCATAAACCGTGTTGTTAACAATGACTGGACTTGCATCTATGTCGCTCAGGGGAGTGTCAGCCCCTAATCTGCCTTGAAAAATTAGTGAGTCGCTCCAGACAATTCGACCATTCTCAACCCTCATCGCGTATAGTTCCCCCGACGAATAAGGAACAACGACAATATCGTTAGATATAGCGACTGCTGCGGTACCCAGTAGGCCAGCACTTTCAGCAATGCCTTGGTGTTCCCACAAGGTAGTGCCATCCGAATGGCTAAGCACATGAAGGTGATTATCTACGCTTAAGATAAAAATTCTTCCATCGGATGCTACCGGAGCCCCTCTAAGCGGTGTCCCGAGGTTTTTCCACCAGTAGACCCCGCCGTCCTCTGGATTTAGAGCTAAAATATACCCATAGGCAGTAGTTACATAGAGAGTGTCTTGGTAATATGCCAAGCCGCCCCCTACAGACCCCTCTGTTTCTTCGCCCCGTGGAATTAAGGATTTCTTCCAAAATGCCTCGTTTGCGCCAAGTTTGATCGCCGATAGATTGCTTTCAGAGTCTAGGGTAAAAAGCATTTGCTTGACCACAATTGGTCCTGCCAAGAGGGGATTGTTTTCCGTTTCACCTCTTCCAAATTTAATAGACCATACCTTGGAAAGACTGCCATCAGCGGCCGGGTGCTCCATGGCGTGGGTGGTTGAGCCACCGGTTTGGGCCCATTCAGAGTTTGTTTTGGGTCTGGGCAACTCAATGATAAGAGCAGCGGATTCGGGATCAGGTTCAAGTGATTTCTCCAGTGCTAGGACGGAAATTCTCTTCCCTGGAATAGGAGGGGGTTCCTTGTCTGTTCCAAGGATCGTCCGAGCTGTCTCGCAGCCTCCTAGAGATAGGCCTGCCAGTATCAGGCTCAAAGAAAAGCCTAACTCTTTGAAAATATTTCTAATTTGAATTCCCATGGATAGTTGCTAAGATTTTTCTCGCCCTCGTGCGTATACTGGTGGGACTTGTGGGGTCATCAGCCAAGCTTACTAGCAGTTTCCTTGCTTCTTCTAGCTCGCCAGATTGTATTCTCGAAAGGGCTATGATTTCTTGACCTAGGTATTGCCACGGTCCAGAACCTAGAGCAATAGGCTCCAAGCTGCTAATAGCTTCATTTAAGAGCCCTTGTTCTAATCGTTGAATAGCCGCAAGGACTATCGACAACTCTGCCAAAATTGGCTCCGTTCCGGGAGCATTGGCTAATTCATCATAGACAGAGATAGCTTTAGATGATTCGTTATTGTCAACTAAGGCTGCTGCCTCTCGGAGGGCAGCCAGTTGTGAATAACCTGCTCCTGATTCGTTCACTAGAGTATTGAACGAAACCGCAGCTTGCTCATGCTGCCCACTTTCTGCAAGATCCACAGCCGCCGAAAATCTTGTGCTTTCAGCTACCATTTGCCTCTGGCGGAGTTCGTCCCATCCCACCTTCGCTGCTGTAGCAACGACAATACAAACCAACACAAGAATCAGGTAACGGCCATAGCTCGCCCAGAGCCTCCCCAGCCGTGCTTGACGGACTTCGTCGTCTACTTCCTGAAAGATGTCTCCCAAGATTTTTCTCCTAGATAATAGGGTATTCTGATAACACAATCATAGGCTTGCTGCATAGTAAATTGGGGAGGCTAGACCAAAAGGACATGTAAATAAGTCGGTTTCGTTGACCTTTCGTCGCAGAAGGTTAACATAAGGAGGTTGCCACTTTGAACAGGGGTGTGAGAACGGCCGATTATGGGCGAGCTGATCAGATTAGGGGAAAAAAGACGGCTATACAGATCCGTTCATTTTTCTCGAGTTGAGCTCCAGGCCTTACTCCAGGTGTTTAGCCGACATGTCGCTATTAGGGAATGGCTGGATTATTCGATAGACTCCGGCGAGAAAAAGGCGGTTTTCTGCGTTTATCGTCGGGCTCATGATTTTCCTCTTTATGAAATCCAAAAATTGGTACCGGGTACCCGAAAGTCGGGTGATTTCCTAATAGTCAGCAAGGGAGATGTGATCCGAGCTTCGAGGAGCCTGGATGCTGCTCTGCGTGTTTTTGACCCACCACTGCGCGCAGTGCCCTAGGGGTTTTTAATTCACTGGGAATCTCGGGGCTGTGGGGTCATGCAGTTTCTTTATTTTCAATCGTTTAGTTGTTGCGTATAGATGGGATGACCGCGAGCCGGGGTTTTCGGATCTCAGGAGGCCAGAAACTGGGGAACACAAGGGGGTTGAACTACCTCAAAGGGAAGGGTTGGTAGATATATCTCTGGCGCCTTCCGTGAAGATTACTCAGAGATTTTGTGCTAACAAGGCTCTGAAAGCGAATAACTCTTTTTATCAGAGGTGTGCAAAAAATGCCACGTGCTATTCATGGGTTGCTGCTGGGCATGGTTATGGGCATAGCTGCTGGCTTGGGTGTCAGCCCTGTTTTGGCTGAGCCTGAAGACTCTGCGGAGAGGTTGGCGGCGAGGATTGCCTGGGGTCTGGAGCGGTTAAAGAATGGTAATTCTTGTAACCGTTGTTACTTCAACGGAATA
>MDTE01007807.1_pt1 | contig 48895 bp, 30 predicted proteins | sample 811231 | NCBI WGS metagenome assembly MDTE01 (sample SAMN05326651, study PRJNA326480) | marine metagenome | isolation source: seawater | place: Indian Ocean: Red Sea | collected 2010 | reverse complement strand
GATCGTCGTGGCCGGCTCGTGCTTCTTCGCCCTGACGTTCTACGACATGCTCGAACAACTGGAACTCACCTTCTGGTTCCCGCTGGTCTTTGCCGCCCCGTTCTGGATCGGGATGTACTGGCGGAAGGCCAACGGACGGTCGGCCTGGACCACCGTCATTTACTGCCTGCTGTTCTTCTTCGTGATCCCCTATTTCGGCCCACAGGTCTTCAGCGGACTCCGGACCAATCAGGACCTGATGACACGCACACCACACACGGTCACCACCAGCCAGACCATCGCCTCCAAGTCACTGCTGAGACGAAAGCTGACCGAGGCGGAGGCCGTGTGGGCCACGGCCGGCCAGGGACTGACGGGACCGGAACTCGACAAGCACAACGCCAGCAAGCCACGGTCGATCTCGCCAGAAAAAATTGAGATCCCCGGACCCGACGGCATGCAGGTGATCGAGGCCGGGGTGACCCGCCTGCCGTCGGTCAAGACATCCAAGAGCAACAGCATCTTCTGGAAAAGCATCTCCCCGGTCGACAAGTCGGTGACGCTCGCCGTGGTCGACACCACGCAGGTCGATGAGCACACGGTGCGAGAGACCTTGGCGTACCCCGAGGGCACCGAGTTGCAAGGCGAGGGCAACCTGAAGCTGAACCTGATGTTCTATCAGCCGCTGGGAATCGACCTGGCCGCGCAGTCCAAGTCGTCCCTGAATGCCCTGGGACTGGTCCCCAAGATCGTGATGCCGTTCCTGGTCATGATCGTGGCCAGTCTCGTGACCCGAAAGAACTCCGAGGAAGCCCTCGACCGCTACTACGCCAAGATGAAGACCCCCGTGGATCCCGACCCCGAAGCCGACGCCAGGAAACTGGAGGCCGCCTACGCCGATCCATCGACGTGCGAGAGGGTCAAGTTGTTGCCCGGCAGTTCCCTGGAATTTCAGAAGCCGACCACCGAGGACGTCGTGGGCTTCATCATCTCGGTGGTCGTCTGTTTTGCGATCATCGGTATCGCTGTCCTGATGGCCGGAATCGGAAGCTAAGGATCCCGAAAGACCCACATGTCACACAACGTCACCAACATCGAGACCTTCTGGGTCGAGTTGCCACTCCGCGAGGTGCCCGCCCGGCACATGGTCCGTGAGATCCCTCACTGGAACCTCTTCGAAATCGTCAAGGTCACCCTCGACTCGGGTGTCGTCGGATTCGGCGAGACGATGGTGTACTACACCTGGGGGGACGAGACGACCAGCGAAGCCTCCAAGGCCAAGGTCGTCGGCAAGCACCCCGCCGAAAACATGTGGGACGACGAACTGGGAGCCGGACTGCAGATCGCGCTGTTCGACGCGGCTGCCAAGGCAGCCGACTGTCCGCTCTGGCAACTGCTGGGACAGCAGGTACGAGACCGCTGCCACATCAGCTGGTGGGACATTGACCTCTCGGCCGAGGACTGGATCAGCGAGGCGAAGCTGGCCGGGGAGAGCGGTTACACGGCATTCAAGACCAAGGGCCGGCCGTGGTGGGACCTGATCGAAAACACCCGCAAGCTCTGTGCCAGCCTGCCGGAGCACTTCGAAGTCGACATGGACTTCAACGGCTTCGGGATCGACACCGCTCACTGCACACGGCTGCTGAAGGAACTCGAGGCGTTCCATCACGTGGTGATGTACGAGAGTCCGATCCCGCACCACGACGTGGCCGGTTACACCTTCCTGCGACAGCACACCCACGTCCCCATCTCGATGCACACCCAGAATCATCCCGAGGAGCCGTCACTGGAGACGGCGATCCGTGAGGAAATGGTCGACGGATTCGTGGTGACCGGAGGAGCGACCAAGATCCAGCAGGACGCTCTGGTCTGCCGGGAATTCAACAAGTCGTTCTTCCTGCAGGTGGTCGGAACGAAGATCGCCGGAGCCTTCGCACTGCAACTGGGGGCCGTGCTCGAACACGCCCGCTGGCCCTCGGTCAACTGCTTCCAGTTGTTCGAACGGGACTGCGTGTCCACGCCGCTTGAGGTTTCCAACGGCCTGTGCACCGTGCCCGACGGACCCGGGCTGGGCATCGAACTCGACGAGGAAGCGATCGAGTTGTTCGGTTGCGAGCCGAAAGAGAAACCCTACCCGCACCCGGACCTGGTGATCGCTCTGCGTTGGCCGTCGGGAACAACGACCTACTACGCCCACTGCCAGCAGTTCTGGGAAGACTGGCAACGCGGCCGGCTGCCGTTCTTCCCCCGTGGAATCAACCTCGAGCACATCTCCAACGACGGATCAGCCGACTGGGCTGATCTCAGGAGCCGGGTCCTCGAAGGTGCGGTGCATTCCAGCGAGGCTCCGTTCTGACGGCAGGGACTAGTCGTCGTCCTGGTAATCGACCTCGATCCAGCCGTTGCGGCGGAGCCGGATGTCGACCTTGTAGTCGCCGAAGTTGTAGCGGATCCTGCGGCCGCTGCAGACGTGCTGCCCCACCCGCAGGCATTCGACGGCACACGCGGGTGCACAAATCTTGATGCTCACCATCCGCGGCCCCATCGGCCGGGCACACCCCGCTGGATAAGCACAACCGACCGGGTAAGCACAGCCGCGGGGGTAGGCACAACCGAAAAGTGGTGCGGGTGTCAGCGAATCGATCCAGGAGGGAATCCCTCGAGGATCCGGCACCTGGATCACCAGCGGAATCGCATCCTTGGGAACCTCGTCGGTGTCCTTGTACTTCACGCAGCGGTACAACCTGACAGCCGCAACGGCCGACGGGGCACCGGTCCGAGGAGACCAGCCCGGGGCCGGCGGGGCGGTCTTGAGTTGTGGCGCGGCCGCCGGAGCGGGAACCGGCCGGGGGACCGGAGCCGTTTTCGGCTGGGGAGTTGGCTGAACGGTGAGGGCCGGTGGCGCCGGCGGGGGCAGAAAGCCCCGAACGATTCGCGGGGCCCGGAATGTCGGTGGGACACCTGCGAATGTGAACTCCGTCCCACTGCTGAGCATGGTCACCGCGACCAGGCAAAGGACACGTCCCATGTGGTGTCGATTCGATCCGAAGCCGGCAAGATCACTCATGGTGTTGTCTCTCCCGTCCCCGGTCATCCGGGGCACTGTTTGGTCGCCGCTTCGAGCCCAGCGGAATGACCGGTCGTGTTGTTCAGCCGCCATTGTACAACCGTCTGGAGAAACGGAGGAAGAGGTGTCTGTGAGGGAAACCGCGTAGAAACCAAGTGTGGGTGTCGGTTGTAGCGGTTCTGCAGCGCACGGCTCCGCAGGCCCTGTTGCCTCTCTCGTCATTGCCCCGCATAATCGGAACTGCATCGGCCGACTGTGCCGGTTGCAGAATCCCCTCACCGATTCCCCGATTCCTGAACGCCCATGCCTCAACGCGGTCTCCTGTTTCTGAGCTTCGGATTGGCCCTCAGTTGGTGCCTGCCGGGTTGTGGAGGAGCCGCTCCGGTTTCCGACGCGGGGGGAGCATCCGAAGGTGGCCAGGCGGCTGCCGCCGGTGACAACCAGACAGCCAAGGTCCCGATCGGCGCCCAGCCCGTCGTCCGGGTGGTCAACGGCAAGAAGTGGATCGGAGACGTTCCCCAGGACATCTACTTCGACGACCCGTTGTCTGTGGCTGCCGACCGGCGGCCCGTGGGAAACGCGGTGGTCGCCGGTGACCCGAAGTCGGCTCCGGCCGCCAAGTCAGCCGGCACCGACAAGGCCGCCGAGGACGAGAAACCTCCGGCCACCGCTGCGTCAGACAACTGGAAATCGGTGATCGGCATTGAATCTCTCAATACCGAGATCAAGACCATTCGCAACACCCTGACTGGACACCTGCAGAACGTCGGCAAGTTCAATTCGGGCCTGACCGAAATCCCCCAAAGAGGTGCCACGCTGGCCGTACTGGCCGCCGTGGCAGCCGCACACTCCGAAGACGTCAGCTGGAAAAAAAACGCCAAGTTCGTCCGGGACCTCGCCAGCCAGATGCTCGCGGAAAAACTCGCCAGGGGCCGCAAGTCATTTGACCAGGTCAAGTCGCCGTTCGAGACGATCGTCGAGATCCTGGACGGGGGGAGCCCGGCGGAACTGCCCGAGTCGAAGGACCAGGCCGCGTTCTCCGATGTCGCCGATTTCGGATACCTGATGCAGCGAATCGACCGTGGCTTCAAGTGGATCCAGGGAAACGCCCGGGACGAGGAGTCCTACAAGGAGAACGCCGCGAAGGTGCGGCACGAGGCGGCAGTCCTCGGTGTCCTGGCCAGAGTGATCAAGGAGGAGGGATACGGGTGGGCCGACGACGAGGACTTCGTCAAGCACGCCGACTCGATGCTCGACGCCTGCCTCACCGCCGAGAAAGCGGTCAAAGCCGAGACGTTCGCCGACTACGACAAGGCGATCACCAAGATCGACCAGTTGTGCACACAATGCCACATGGGACGGAGATAGACAGTGCCTGACCCAAGCAACCGCCATCGGACGATCGGCTGGATCGCCATGGCGCTTTTGGCCTCGCTGGCCACCGGCGCCAGCGGCGACGTGATCACGCTGAAGTCGGGGCAGAAGATCGAGGCCCCCGTGCTCAAGGAAACCGACACCGCCGTGTTCCTGGATGTCGGGGTCGACGTGTTGAGAGTGCCAATCGAGAGGATCGCCTCGCGGGCAAAGAATGCCGCCCAGGCAACTGCGGCCAAGGCCCGGATCACCAAGAACCGCGTCTACGCCACCGGACGGATGCCGACCAAGCCCATCAAGGAGTTGGCCAGGGACTTCGGTGCCGCGGTCGTGCTGGTGCAGACACCCAGCGGGCTGGGGTCGGGGTTCATCGTCAATGAGCGTGGGCTGTGCGTGACCAATTACCACGTGGTCGAGAAAGAGACTCGCATCGCGGTGGTGATCTTCGATCGTGACGAGGACGGCAAGTTCACCCGCACCCGAATCGACAAGGTCAAGATCCTGGCACTGAACCCGTTCTTCGACCTCGCGTTGCTGGAAATCCCCCGGACCAACAACCAGGTCTTCAAGACCGTCGTGATCACCGGGGCCCACGATCATCGCGAGGGGGACGAGGTGTTTGCGATCGGCAACCCGCTGGGCCTGGAACGGAGCGTGTCACGGGGAATCGTCAGCACCCGCAACCGCAACTTCAGCGGGCTGGCCTACATCCAGATGACCGCCCAGATCAACCCGGGCAACAGCGGAGGACCGTTGTTCAACAGCCGGGGCGAGGTGATCGGGGTGACCAACATGGGGATCCCCGCCGGCGAAGGATTGGGATTCGCCATCCCCTCGGTCTACGTCAAACACTTCCTGGACAACAACGACGCGTGGGCCTTTGACAAGGACAACCCCAATACCGGTTTCCGCTACCAGGACGCGCCCCGCCGCAAGAACCCGAACCCGCCGCCAACCGGGGCTGCCGTCAAGTGAACGATTTCGAACCCCAAACAGGAAATCCACCAGGCATGACCCTTGCCGTTTCGGCCAGATTTCACGGACAATACGAGAGGTGAGGCAACACGCCTTGCCACGTTTCCGGAGCTCGTTCCCTTTTCTTTGTCAGGATCCGGAAGGCAGCAGCGTTTGCCTCATGAACCGCTCTGAATGCAGCAAGCAATGGGCTGCGTCCGGGGCTAACGACCGCCCAAACCACGGAAAGATCCACCATGATTCGTTCGCTGTCCCAAAAATCCGTCACCGGTCTGCTGACCCTGGCCATGCTGGTTGCGGCTCGACCGGCCATCGCCGCCGATGTCCCGGCTCCGAAGAGACTGCCTTCCCGAGTGGTCGCCTACTTTTCTGTCCCCAATGTCACTGAACTGAAAAAGCGGTTCGAACAGTCCCAATACGGACTGATGATCAAGGATCCGGCGATGGCGGACTTCGTCGCCGACGTCAAGACGGCACTGGCCAACGCCTCCAAGGACGTCCAGGCCCAGGGCGGCTTCGCACTCACCGACCTGATGTCGGTTCCCAACGGCAACATGACGATGGCCGTTCTGATCGGCGGTCGCCAGGGTCCCGGGTACGTGATGATGCTGGACTTCGGCACCAAGCGAACGACGATCGACCAGTTGATGACCAAGGCTGCCGAAGGCCTGTCCAACAACGGTGCCAAGAAGACCCAGGTCGACGCCGGTGGCGTTTCGATCACCGACTTCGAATTGCCACTCCCGCCTCCCGATCCCAACGCGGCCGGGGGAGAAGCGGCCCCGCAGATTCCCAAGTCACTGTCCCGGATCGGCTGGTTCGTCAAGGACACCACGCTGGTCGTCGGCAACGGTGCCGAAACACTGCGATCGGTCATCGCCCGCTGGGACGGCAAGCACTCCTCGACATTCGCCAACAACCCCGTCTATCGCTACATCGCCGAAAAGGGAGCCGGAGACGGAGCACAACCGATCTTTGAATGGTTCTTCGACCCGATCTCGATGACCACCGGCGTGGTCAACGCGGCCTTTCCCGACAATTTCCAGGCCCAGTTGATCCTCGGTTTCCTCGCTCCGCTCGGCCTGGACAAGGTCAGGGGAATCGGCGGCACCGTGAACATGGTCACGCCGAAGTACGAGGACATCAGCCGGACGGTCATCTACGTCGATCCGCCCCGGATCGGAGCGCTCGACCTGTTGAAGTTCCCGGCGATCGCACAGTCCCCGCCCAAGTGGGTCCCGGCCAACGTCGATTCGTACATGTCGCTCAACTGGGACCTCAAATCCGCCTGGCGGGGAATCGCCACGCTGGTGGACTCGTTCAACGCCCAGGGACCGGGGACGTTCGACGCATTGATGGACCAGTTGGCCCAGGACCCGATGGGACCGATGATCCATCCCAAGAAGGACCTCGTCGATCATCTCTCGGGACGCATCCAGTTCCTCACCGATTCGATCCAGCCGCAACAGGCCGGTGACGCACCCGTCCAGCGGATGTTGTTTGCCCTGGGCGTGAAGAACGTCGATGGCATCAAGGCCACCGCCAACAAGCTGGCCAACTCGCCCGGATCCCCGGTCATGACCCGGCAGTTTCGAGGTGAGACGATCTACGTGTTGCCCGTAGCGGTACAACTCGGTGATCCGGCCGGCTCCTCAATCGGCCTCAGCATCACACAGGGCAACCTGATGATCGGGGTTCCCGACACCCTGATCGAACAGGCGATCCGGGGGGATGTCGAACCGCTTTCCGGAAGCGCCGACTACAAGCGGCTGGCGTCGGGTTTCCCCGCCAGCAGTTCCTCGATCAGCTACAACAAGCAGAGCACACAGGTCCGTTTTCTCTACGATCTGCTCCGCTCGGGCGCCTTCCCGCCGGCAGCTCCCGGTGCAGGATTCCCGGGAGCCGATGCCCAGGGACCCGTCCCACTGGACTTCAAGAAGCTGCCGCCCTTCGAGGCCATCGAAAAGTACCTGTTCTCCTCGGGAAGCTACATCATCCCGGACAAGAACGGGGCGGTCTTCGTCGGCTTCTCACCAAAGAAGGCCACGGGTTCGAAGTAGTCTCCCCCTTCACCAACCCATCGCACGACTCGTCACACCGGGCCTCGGAAACTCACCGTGAGCCCGGTGTTCGATTCTCCTGACCCATTCCGAACCGGACGCCAACCATGCTCGACCGATTGCCACGCTGTGACCGTCGCCTGCTGACCGTCCTGCTCGCCCTGTCACTGTCGATTGCCACCACGGCCCAGGATCGGGACCCGGCCACGGCCGACTCTCGCAAGACCCCGGAAAATTCCGCGAAGCCGGCTGACAACTTCGCCTCCGTATTCGATCGGCTCGACCGGAACAAGGACGGCGTGCTGGTGATCGACGAACTGACCGAGGACCAGGCCAAGTCGTTCGGTCGACTGCTGCGGGTCGCAGACGGCAACAACGACAAGCGTCTCACGCGTCAGGAATTCCTCTCGTACCTCCAACCCGGCCCCGCCGGCCAACCGGAGACGGCTCAGCAGCGGAGAGTCAACGCCGTCCCGCCGGGAGCCTTCGAAAGATTTGACCGCAACCGGGACGGCAAGCTGACTCCCGAAGAATTTCCCGAGCAGGCCCGTCCACGCATCACCAGCTATCTCAAGCAACTGGGCAAGGATGGGCTCTCCCGAGAAGATTTCGCCGCGATGTACCGCCGGCAACAGGTCAGCCGAGGACAAGAGAATCGCGGCAGGCCCGGTGACCGCGGCCAACAGGAGCGGGCCAATGAACAGGCTCGACGCGAGCAGTTCTTCGACAGGCTCGACCGTGACAAGGACGGAAAACTGACGGCACAGGAATTTCCTGAAAACTCCCGGGGACTGTTCACTTTCCTGGCTCGCCGCCTGGAGAAGAAGGAAGGCGAGTCCATCACCAAACAGGAATTCTTGGCCTCGATGCCGTCTCGGCCGACCGTCCAACGCCGTCCCGAACCGGCCGGACCCGGCCGACCGAGCGACCGGCCTCGTCGCGGTGGCCCTCCCGAATCCGGACGCGGCCCGCTGCTGGTCCGGGTCCTCGACCTCAACCGCGACGGCCAAATCAGCCGCGACGAACTCGCCAGGGCTGCCGACCAGTTCGAGCAACTTGACAGCAACGGTGATGGACAACTCGATACCAGGGAGCTCTTCGGAGGCTCACGGACGGGGTCGCGATTCGGTGGACGCCCCGGTTCACGACCTGACGCCCGTCCCGGCTCGAGACCAACCGGCGGCCAACCCGAGGCCCGCCCGGAATTCCGTCCCCGACGTCCCGATCGTCCCCGACGACCGGAGCCAGCGGAACCGACCGAAGCTCCGACCAGCAAGAAAAAGCCGGGTTCCCCCGAGAGCCGACTCTTCGGACGACTCGACCAAAACGGAGATGGGGCGATCCAGGCAGCCGAGATGCCGGCCACCCTCCGTAAACGGCTCACAACGTTCGACACCGACGGCAACGGGAGTGTCTCTCCTGCGGAATTCCGCCGTGGACTGAAAGAGCGACCCGACGTGCCCAACGAACGACGGGACCGATAACAAGACGGCCTGGGGCAAAGAAACGGATGGGGCGATCGTGGCGAGACCGGATGGCGTTTTTTCGCCAGGTCCGTGAGCACTACCACACGACTGGCGCGATCGCTCCATCGAGTCGTTTCCTGGCGAGGGCGCAGACCGGACCGCTGGCGAACCTGAAAGCCCATACGGACCGGCCGGTCAGAGTCCTGGAAGTGGGTCCGGGAACCGGCGCGGTGACCCGCCAGATCGTCGAACTGCTCGAGCCCGGCGATACGTTCGACCTGGTCGAGATCAACACGGCATTCGCCGAACTGCTCGAACGGCGATTCACTGACGATCCCGCGTTCTCGTCACTGTCGGCTTCGGCCCGTGTCCACGCTGTCCCGCTGCAGGAATTCTCCTCCGATGCCCCCTACGACGTGATTGTCTCCGGACTGCCGATGAACAACTTCTCATCGGAACTCGTTGAGGAACTCTTTGAAGCCTATTTCCGGCTACTCGGCCCCGAAGGAACCCTGTCGTACTTCGAATACATGTACATGCGGCCAATGCGGAAACTGGTTTCCGGACGGAAGGACCGAGAACGGGTGAACCGAATTGCCGAGATCATGCGGCGGCACTGTCGTCAAAGACGAACACGAACCAGTTGGGTCCTGGCCAACCTCCCTCCCGCCTGGATTCAGCATCTCTCGGGACACGCCGATTCGGCAGCGCGTTGATTTTCCCTCCAGCCGGATCTGTCCGATCCCGGACGTCGGCCGCCAGACTGCTTGTCGCCTCGTCGATCGGCTGTTCTAATCGCGGCCCATGAACGGGTGGGGACAAAACGGCTGGACCGGCGGCCAGTACAGCCTGTGGCGCGTGCTACTGGGCCTGGGAGTCCTCTCGCTGGCCGTCCGACAACTGGCTACCGCGGGAGGTGACCCCGTCAGCGTGGTCATCGCTCTCACCGCGTTGACACTCTCGACAGCGGTGATTGTCGGCTGGTGGGACAGTCCGGCCGCAGCCCTGCTGGCCACGGCAACCGCGGGGCTGATCTTTCAGGATTCTGACCTGTCACCTCGACTCTGGCCGCTTGTGGCCATGCTCCTGCTGCACGCCGTGGCTCCACCGGCACCGTTCGGTTCTCGAATGGCTCGCGGCCGAGTCAATCCCGACGGGGATTGGCAACTGCCGGTGTGGCTGCACGCTGCCAGCTGGTTCGTGCTGCTGGCGGCCACCGTGCTGGCCGTCTTCGACACCGGTCCCGATGACACCGTGTGGACCGAGCTCGCCAACCGCGGTGGAGTGGTGACCGCCACCATCCTCGCCGCGTCACCGCGGACTCGTCGGCTGGCTTGGCTGATCGCGGGATTGACCTGGGTCGGTTTGGCCTGCGGCGGGATGGCCGACTGGTGTCTGTCCGGACTGGCCCCGGCCTGGCTGTTGTCCGCGGACCCCGCCTGGATTCCTGACGGTCGTCACCGGGAGAACCGATCGGGACCGGCCTGGCTGTTCTACGACGGACACTGCGGCCTGTGTCACCGCTGTGTCCGCCTGGTGCTGTCCGAGGATCGACGCGAGGACACGATTCGACTGGCCCCGCTCCAGGGGGCGGCATTCTCGGAGATGGTCGAGCCATCGGTCCGAGAACGATTGCCCGACAGCATCGTGTTGGTCACTCCCGCCGGTGAAGTCCTGTGCCGATCAGCCGCGGTGCTCGAGTTGGGCCGACTGCTCGGAGGCTGCTGGCGGATGGCGGCTGGAATCTCCCGCGTGATCCCCCGGCCCCTGGCCGACCTGGTGTACCGCCTGGTGGCCACGATCCGTCACCGCCTGTTCGGACGTCCCACCGAAGCGTGTCCGCTGATTCCCGACGAATTACGCGGGCGATTTGACCTGCGGTACGACGAGTGATTTGGAGCGGGGGCTCTGCTAAGCTGGCTGTTCGCGCCCGACTTCAACAATGTCGGCCACCCTTCAACGGCCACCCAACACGGAATCCCCCACATGGCAGCTCCTTCAATTGTCCCCGGCGAAACCCGAATCGGCTGGATCGGCACCGGCGTGATGGGTGCCAGCATGGTCAGTCACCTGATCGATGCCGGTTTTCAGGCCACCGTCTACTCGCGGACACGCGACAAGGCCGAACCCGTGCTCGCCAAGGGTGCCGAGTGGGCCGATTCGCCCAAGGCGGTTGCCGAGGCATCCGACGTGATCTTCGCGATCGTCGGGTTTCCCTCCGACGTCCGCGAGGTGATGCTGGGTGAAGATGGAGCACTGGCAGGTTCGAAACCCGGCAACGTGCTGGTCGACATGACCACCAGCGAACCGTCGTTGGCAATCGAGATCCACGAGGCGGCCCGGGCCCAGGACGTGCACAGCGTCGACGCTCCGGTCTCCGGTGGCGACGTCGGCGCCAAGAACGGAACGCTCTCGATCATGATCGGCGGCGACAACGAGGTGGTCCAGGCCCTGCAACCGTGCTGGGACGCGATGGGCGGCACGATCGTGCACCAGGGCGGTGCCGGAGCTGGACAACACACCAAGATGGTCAACCAGATCCTGATCGCAACCAACATGATCGGCGTCTGTGAGGCCCTGCTGTACGGGCAGAAGGCCGGACTCGACTTGCCCACGGTCCTGGAGTCGGTTGGCGGTGGCGCTGCCGCCAGTTGGTCACTGTCGAACCTCGGCCCCCGGATCATGGACAACAACTTCGATCCCGGGTTCTTCGTCGAGCACTTCATCAAGGACATGGGCATCGCTTTGTCCGAGGGCAAGACCCTGGGGCTCTCGCTGCCCGGACTCGCCCTCTCTCACCAGCTCTACCTGGCCCTGCAGGCGCAGGGACACGGACGCGATGGAACCCACGCACTGGAACTGTCGCTGGCATCCGGTTCGGGTGTCGACTGGAAGAACCGCTAGAAAACCAGCCAGGCCACTCGACGCGGTTCACACCTCCGGGAGAGTTCCGGGGACTCGTCTCGAGTCGGTAAGGAAAGAGGAAGAGGATGGGAAGCAAGGGTGAACAATTCGCCGGATTGACCGTGGCGCTGGTGACGCCATTTGCCGACGGCAAAATCGATGAAGCAGCCCTGAGAGCGCTCGTCGATTTTCACGCAGAATCCGGCACCGACTGCGTCAGCCCGGTAGGAACAACCGGGGAAAGTCCCACGCTGTCGCACGACGAACACGAACAGGTGATCCGGGTCGTCTGCGAACAGGCCGCCGGTCGAATCCGGGTCATGGCCGGTACCGGGTCCAACAGCACGTCCGAAGCGATCCGGTTGACGAAGTTTGCCCAATCTGTCGGAGCCGATGCGGCGCTGATGGTCGCCCCCTACTACAACAAGCCAACCCAGGACGGATTCTTCGAACACTACCGGGCAGTCAGCGAAGCCGTGGATCTGCCAATCGTGCTCTACAACATCCCGGGCCGTACGGCCAAGAACATGGAACCCGAGACGATCGCCCGCATCGGTGAACTGGACAGTGTCGTGGCGATCAAGGAGTCCACCGGATCGATGGACCAGGCTTCCCAGGTGCTGGCCATCTCCGATCTCACGGTGCTTTCCGGTGATGACAGCCTGACCCTGCCGCTGCTGGCCATCGGTGGCCGTGGGGTTGTCTCGGTCGTCGGCAACATCATCCCCGATGACGTCAAGGCGATGCTGGTGGCATTCGACAACGGGGAACTCGCCGAGGCCCAGCAGTGGCACGCGCGACTGTTCCCCCTCTGCCGAGACCTGCTCGGCCTGGCCACCAATCCGATCCCGATCAAGGCCGCGATGGGGCTCCTGGGTCGGGACACCGGAGACGTACGACTGCCGATGACACCATTGGCGTCCGGAGAACTGGCCGAACTCAAGACCACACTCACCGGCTATGGTCTGTTGTCGGCAACCGGTTGACGTGGCAGAATTGGGAGCTCAACGAGTCGAGTGTCCGGGAGGTTGGTGGTGATCTTCAAGTTCGGCAAGAAGGGCAAGAAAGCTTCCCAGGGACAGGGCGATGACGTCGAAGTCGAACTGATCCGGTTTCAGACCGAGTTCGACGTGAAAGCCAACGAGAAGCTGGTTCGGGTTGCCTTTGAACCGCTGAAAGAACTCCTCACCGACGGGCTGACTCGTCGAGCCGAGACGATCCGTGTCGATCCCAAGGGAGACCGCGCTACGATCGGTTTCCTGGTCGACGGGATCCCCGTGCCCGCCGGTCGCATTCCCCGCCAACGGGCCCACGCCATGACCCAGATGACCAAGGTCCTGGCCGGAATGGATGCCGCGGAGCGGACTCAGCCACAGGCCGGAGCGGTCAATGCGTCACTTTCTGACGACGAGTACGAACTGCAGGTGCGCACGCAGCCGGTCGCCGGTGGACTCGAACGGCTGACCGTCCATTTCCGTAATCTCGACGAACGACTCGACAAGCCCGAAGACATCGGTATGACAGTCGAGATGAAGACAACAATCCGCGAGTTGAACGGAAACAGCCAGGGCGTATTCCTGGTCTGTGGTCCGTCTCGCAGCGGCGTCACCACCACCCTGTACGCCTCAGTCCGCGGCCTGGATGCCTACCTCCGGGACATCCAGACGATCTGTTTCACCGAGGACCGTGAACTGGTCAACATCACGAAGTTCGAGGCGAATGCGGAGGATGATTTCGAGGAAACGCTTCGGCGGTGCGTCCGTGTCGAACCCGATGTGATCCTGCTGGACCCGGTGCTCGATGCCGATGTCGCGAAGGTGCTCCTCGGCTTCCAGGACAGTGTCGCTTTCATGACCGAGATCGCTGCCGCCGACGCCGCGGCGGGTTTGCTGAAATGGTCCGAGTGGATCGGCGATCCCTCGCTCGCTGCCGAATCGCTCAATGGAGCGATCAGCCAGAAGCTGATCCGAAAACTCTGCAACAGTTGCAAGGAAGCCTACAAACCCAATCCAAAACTGATGCAGAAGATCGGGCTGGACCCCGAAGAGATCCCGGTGCTGTACCGCAAGGCCCGGCCACCGGAAGAGGTCACCGAGCGTGGAGAAGAGATCGAACCGTGCCTGCCGTGTAACGACACGGGGTACCTCGGGCGAGTGGCGGTTTTCGAGTTGATCGAGGTGAACGAGGAAATCCGGCAATTGATCGCCTCTGGTGCCGATGCTGGACAGTTGAAGTCCAAGGCCCGCGAGAGCGAGATGATGACGCTGCAGAAGGACGCCATGCGGCACGTCGCCGATGGCACCACATCGCTCGAGGAACTGCAACGGGCGTTCAAGAGCTGATAATTCGACCGTTGCTGCGGTAACGAGTTAAAATTTGCCGGTTTTGCCGAAGATTCTGGTTGTGACGGCCGATCTCAATTAACGGCCGGCGCGTGTCGGTCGAGTTGATACTCCGGCTCGAACAGCGGCCAGAATCGAGGCCTCACATGATGTCTACCAGCAAGCGTCTCGCCAGCGGTCTGATCCTGCTGGCCGCCGCGGGAACAGCCGGCCTGGCCGGTTGCCAGACCACCGTCGGCGGACAGACCCTGCCATCGGGCTACTACCTCCGGGACGACGTCCAGTACTTCCCGTCCGGACCGGAATTCCTGCTCTATAACACCGAGCGGGCCTACCAGCAGAGACAGGAACAACAGGACCTCGGCGATGATGCGGATGTCCAACCTTGATCGACAGCACTGACCTCACTTCACGGTTTTCTCCAGTGATTCTCCTCTCCCCCTTTTCCCGGTCACGCTCCGGCAAATAGGCGATGACTCGGGCGAACCCCGTTAGCCCCCTGTGGGCCGATTGACGTGGTTCGTCGGGGGGGACGAGCCCCCCTCGCAGCCGACAAGCGATGGCACACCGGCACCCCGGACGCCGGAACGAGCCCGCTTGCTGGTCTGCGAGGGGGTTCCTTTTTCTGCGTCGGGCGCAACGCTTGCACCCCGTGCCGCCGGCTGGCAACAATCCACGGCCGTGCCGTCACCAGACGGTCTCCCGGCCGGATGATTGCTGTTCCCAGGAGTCCCACCGATGCGGACCCTTCGCCTGTTGTCCCTCGCCTGCTTCACCCTGGCCCTCGCTCCATCTTTCGCCGACGCCGATGTCAGGAGCCTGCTGGAGTCGAAGATCCTCAGCCCGGGCACCCCCCAGCGAGAGGTCATCTCGTTCACCGAGGGCCGCGTTCCGCCGATGCCGGCAGTCAAATCGAAACAACAGTGGGAAGCCATCGCGGGGGTTCTCCGGCAACGCGTGCTCGACGAGGTCATTTTTCGTGGTGAGGCGGCAGCGTGGCGGAAGGCCAGAACCGGAGTGGTGTGGATGGAAACGATCTCGGGTGGACCGGGCTATCGGATCCGCAAGGTCCGTTTCGAAGCCTTGCCGGGACTGTGGATCCCCGCATTGCTCTACGAACCCGAAGGACTCGACAAATCCTCCGGGCGAATCCCCGTGGTGCTCAACGTCAATGGCCACGACCGTCCCAACGGCAAGGCGGTCCGGTACAAGCAGATCCGTTGTATCAACCAGGCTCGTCGCGGCATGCTGGCGTTGAACGTCGAGTGGCTGGGAATGGGGCAGTTGCACACGCCCGAGTACGGCCACTACCTGCTGAACCAACTCGACCTCTGTGGCACCAGCGGCCTGGCCCCCTTCTATCTCTCGATGTCCCGCGGGATCGACCTGCTGCTTTCGCACCCCAACGCCGATCCCGGCCGGGTCGCCGTCGCGGGACTTTCCGGTGGAGGCTGGCAGACGATCACCATCAGCGCGCTCGACACCCGTGTCACGCTCTCGGATCCGGTTGCCGGCTACTCCAGCTACCTCACCCGCACCCGGAATTTCTCGGACTTGGGCGACTCCGAACAGACCCCCTGTGACCTGGCCACCGTTGCGGACTACTCTCACCTGACCGCGATGCTGGCGCCCCGACCGACCCTGTTGACCTTCAACGCCACCGACAACTGCTGCTTCGCCGCGGGCCACGCCTTGCCTCCTCTGCTGGCCGCCGCCCGCCCGATCTACCGGCTCTACGGCAAACGGCAGAACCTCTGGGCGCACGTCAATTTCTCACCCGGCAATCACAATTTCGGCCGGGACAACCGGGAAGCGCTTTACCGGATGTTCGGCGTGCACTTCTTCCCCGACCGGACCGACTACGACGCCCGTGAATTCGACGTCAGCGATCAGGTGAAAACCAAACAACAACTCCACGTGGCCATCCCCGACAACAACGCCACGTTCGTCTCGCTCGCCAGGCAGATCGCCTCGTCTCTTCCTCGACATGCGGACACACCCACCGCTGACGCCTCGCCGGCGGCACGCAGCAAGTGGCAGTCGGCAGCCCGCAAGAGGTTGGCACGAGTGATCCGGACACGTCCGATGCAACTGGGGTCCACCCTGGTCGATGAAAAGATCGAGGGGGAGGGCGACGGACAGACCCGGGCGATCCTGTGGAAGCTGAGACTCGGCGGCGAATGGACGGTTCCGGTGGTGGAACTGGTTCGGGGGGAACCGAAGGCCACGTCGCTGCTGTTGGCCGACAAGGGGCGCACCTCGGTGGCCGATGCCGCCGAAGCACTCCTGGCCAAAGGACACCGCGTGATCGCCGTCGACCCGTTCTACCTCGGCGAATCCGCCATCGGGGGCCGGGACTTCCTGTTTGCCCTGATGGTCGCCACCGTCGGAGACCGGGCACTGGGCCTGCAGGCCCGCCAGTTACAAGCTGTGGCGAAATGGGCACAAAAGCAACGCGGACAGCCGGTCCACCTCGTGGCTCACGGACCTCGCACGTCACTGGCCGCCCTGGTCGCCTCGGGACTCGAGCCCGGGTCAATCGGCGAGTTGCGGTTGTACGGCTGCTACAAGAGCCTGAAGCAGGTGATCGAATCGAAGCTGGGAGTCAACCGCGCCCCGGAACTGTTCTGCTTCGGATTGCTGGAACAATTCGACATCCCGCAACTCGAAGCGCTTGTGGCACCGCGAACGCTGACGCGGAACCAGGCCCCTTAGCCGACCATCGGCCAGATCGGCTGGCCGATGATCACATGATGGGGCCGGCCGGTGGCGTCGGTGACCGTCGTCTCCGGCGGCACACCCAGCAGGTGGTACAGCGTCGCCACGAAGTCCTTGGGATCGTGCGGATTCGAGGCAGGGTAGGCGGCCGAATTGTCGGAGGCCCCGTAGATCGTCCCTGCATTCGCACCCGCCCCGGCCATCGCCAGCGAGTAAACCCACGGCCAGTGGTCCCGGCCGGCGTTCTTGTTGATCTTGGGCGTTCGCCCGAACTCGGCGTTGACCACCACCAGGGTCTCGTCGAGCATCCCGCGTTGATCGAGATCCTCGATCAACGCCGTCAGCGACTGGTCGAGCGTTGGGGCCAACGAGTCCTTCATCTTGGAGAAGTTCCTGCTGTGAGTGTCCCAGCTTCCCCGGGGGGTGTGGCAGTAACTGATGTTGACCAGCGGCACGCCCGCCTCGGCCAGCCGCCGGGCCAGCAGGCATCGCTGGCCGAACTCGGTCTTGCCGTACCGCTCCCGCAGGGCCGGCTTCTCGCTGGCCAACGCGAAAGCGTTGCGTGTCTTGGGGGAAGCGAGCAGGTTGAAGGCTCGCTGGTAGAAGCTGTCCAGGTTTCGGGCCCCGGCAACCTCGTCGATCAGACCTCGCTGCCGGTCAAACTGGGCCAGCAGATCCCGACGACCGGTCAACCGGACCGAAGTCAGGTCGTCGTTGGGCCGGATGGCCTGAATGCGGACGTCCGGGTCACGCAACGGCTGGTCAACCACGAAGCTGCTGTGACGGGCGCCGAGCAGGCCGGGCACCTGGCCGTGGAGCGTGGTACCGTTGCCGCGACGCATCAGCGGACCGATGCGAACCCACGTCGGCAGGTCGCCGCGGGCCGGATGAACGGCATCCAACACGGCGCCCACCGGCGGGAAATCCGTGGCGGAGGGCGGGAAATCGCCACGAGACCGGAACTCACGTGGATGCGCGTGTCCGGTCTGGGCCGGCAGGCAGGCCTGCACGTGGTTGGGGTTCTCGTGGCTCATCGAACGCACGATGGCCAACCGGTGTGCCAACCGAGCGGTCAGCGGCAACACCTCGCTGAACTGGACGCCGGGCAGGCTGGTACCGATCGCTCCGAACTCACCGCGGACCGCCGACGGCCCCTCGGGCTTCGGGTCGAAGGTCTCCTGCTGAGGATGCCCCCCGTGCAGGAACATCATGATCACTGTCTTGGCACGGCCGAACGTGGGCCGTGTGCCGTCGGCTGCCACCGCATCCCGTGCCCGAAACAACTCCGGAAGGGTCAACCCAGCACCACCCAATCCACCGATCCGCAGGGCCTCGCGGCGAGTCATTCGCTGCCAGGCGCGGAATCCGCTGCAACCGGTCGATGAGGATTCTGAACGGGTCACGGAGTTTTTCCTTCCAAAAGGATTCTACCCACTGCTGGGATCGGCAACAAATGGAGTTCACTTCAGCACACGGCACACAATGCGTTCCGCCTGTTGACATTGAAATGCCACCGACGGCCTGCCTTACTTGTTGAGCAACCCACTCGACCAGGATTTTCTCCATGCCGTCGCCTCGCTGCCGAGTCATCCCGTTGCCCGACGACCAGGTCTCGGTGGAAATCGACGCCACCGAGCGGACCCGCTGGCATTTCGGAGCCACCGCCGAGCGACCGTTCTTTTACCCGTTCAACGGCCCTTCGGGACACTCGTTGACACGCATGGGACACCCCGGGGCTCCCGATCACGATCATCACCGATCCGTCTGGTTCGCTCATGCCAAGGTGCTCGGCATTGATTTCTGGTCCAACACCACCGATTCCCGGATTCGACAAAGCGAGTGGCTGGCCTACAGTGACGGTGACGAGGAAGCCTTGATGGCCGTACGATTGGGATGGTTCGATGGCCACGAACCTCGACCGTTGATTCAGCAGGACCTCGCAACGGCTATCCGCCCCGGTCCCGACGGCGAAACGTTTCTCGAGTTGCAGTCGACATTCCTCCCCACGGCCGAAACGCTCGAACTGGGACAAACCAACTTCGGTTTTCTGGCCGTTCGCGTGGCCGCCAACATCTCCGAACACTTCGGAGGCGGCACGCTTACCGACAGCGAAGGCCGTGTGCACGAACCGGCCATCTTCGGCAAGGCGTGCCGCTGGGTGGACTACAGTGGTCCCGTGCCGGATGGCCACACCGAGGGAGTCACTTACTTCGACCACCCCGACAACATCAGCTACCCTTCGAAATGGCACGTCCGAGAGGACGGCTGGATGGGGGCCGGTGTCTGTCGTACGAAATCCCGAGTGCTGAAGCGAAACACACCACTGGTGCTCCGGTACCTGCTGCATGCTCACGGCGGAGACTACAGCCCGGACCGGGCCGGTGCGATCGCCGACTCGTTTGCTGCCAGGCCGAGGCTGCTCGTCGAGAAGTCAACGGTCAAACACCGCCACTTCGTGATCACCCGCAAGGCTCGCTGAGCCTCGACGGTTTCAAGCCAGGACGTCGTGCAGCACGCGGCCATGAACATCGGTCAAGCGGAAGTCGCGTCCCGAATAGCGATAGGTCAATCGCGTGTGATCCAGCCCCATCAGGTGCAGGATCGTCGCGTGCAGATCATGGATGCTGACCGGGTTGTCGACCGCGTGATAACCGAATTCGTCGGTGGATCCGTAGCCGAACCCGGACTTCACTCCGCCACCGGCGAGCCAGAAAGTGAATCCCTGGGCATGATGACCGCGTCCAGTTGCCCCCTGTCGCTCGGGCGTACGACCGAATTCGGTGCTCCAGACCACCAGCGTGTCCTCGAGCAAACCTCGCTGTTTCAGGTCGGCGATCAACCCCGCGATCGGCTTGTCGCAACTTCGGGCGTTGGTTTCGTGGGCCCCCTTGAGGTTCGAATGCTGGTCCCAACGCCCGCCGCGGCCACCCGTGTGAGCCACGTGCACAAAACGTACTCCGCGCTCGACCAGCCGACGGGCCAGTAACAACTCGCGTCCGTAGTTCTCGGTCGTCTTGTTGTCGATCCCGTACAGCTTCTGGGTCGCCTGGGACTCCTGGCCCAGGTCCATCACCTCGGGCACCGCCTGCTGCATGCGGAATGCGAGCTCAAACGACTTGATGCGAGCTTCCAGGGTGCTGTCAGCACCGGCCTGCTGCTGTTCGCGGTTCGAAGCCGCGATAAAGTCGATCAACCTCCGCTGCTCGCTGGCCGACTTGGCGGCGCGGATATTGCGGACCCGCGACTGGGCCACCGGCAAGCGGTTGGTGCCGATCATCGTGCCCTGGTTGGACGCCGGGAGAAAAGCGGATCCGAAGTTCCGTTGTCCTCCGTAGGTCAGAGGTGGGCAGATGGTGACAAATCCGGGAAGGTCGTCGGCCATGGCCCCCAGGCCATAGTTGATCCACGAGCCGATGCTCGGACGCATCAACGTCTGGGACCCGGTGTGCAGTTCGAGTGTCGCCGGCGTGTGCGCGTTGTTGTTGCTGTACATCGAGTACAGGAAACAGAGATCGTCCATCCGCGTGTTGGTCTCGCGAAACAGTTCGCTGCCCCACAGGCCGCTCTGCCCGTACTGGCGAAACCGCCATGGCGGCTGCATGAGCTTCTTCAGCGACTGGTTGAACTTGTTTCGCCCGGTGTTGATCGAGGCGGGCAATGTCTGCCCATCGCGACGAACCAGTGATGGCTTGTGGTCCCACGAGTCGATGTGGGAACACCCACCGTGCATGTAGAGAAAAATGACCTGCTTGGCTCTCGCCGGAAAATGGGTCCCCTGGGGCCTCGCGGAGGTCTCGGCCAACAACGATTCGGAGGTAGCCAATGCGGAAAACGCCAATCCACCGAAACCGCAACCGGCGCGCGACAGCCATTGGCGGCGGCTGAGGCCGGACAACTCGCGATGCGTGATCGGTCCAGGAGATTCCATGACTTCCTAGTCTATAAAAAGGAACTCGTTGAGACTAAACAAAGCTGCGGCCAGAGACGTCCAGGCCTTCCGCGAATCGCCTCCCGGCGTCTTCCGCGACGCCGCCAGAAAAGCGCTGGCCCGTGAAGTCTCGGCCGGTGTCGGTGGTCGAGAGAGCACCAGCCACCACGCCTGCTCGATCTGTCGCCCCTGGTCGCCGGAAACGGCCCGCACCCTGTCAGCCAGCCCGCGGGCTCGTTCCTGCACAAATTCGTTGTTCAACAGGAACAGCGCCTGATGAGCCACCGTGGTGTTGGATCGCCGCGAAGTGATCGAGTTGGGGTCTCCCACGTCAAACAACTCCATCATCTCGTGCAACGTCGTCCTCACCACCGGCATGTAGAGACTGCGACGCCTTGTCCGGAAGTTGGCCGTCTCGTTGTTGGCGTCGTCGACACTGAAGACCTTCGGTTTCCACGTCTGGAACGTCCCGAACATCTGGGAATCCATCACGCCGGACACGGCCAGCATCGCATCACGGAACGGCTCGGCCTCGAGACGCCGACGACTCATCCGCCACAGAAAACGGTTGTCAGCATCGACAACCTGCGCCGACTCACGTGAGTTGCTCGCCTGGCGGTAAACCGACGAGAGCATGATCCGTCGATGCAACCGCTTCAGCGACCAGCCATCCCGGACAAACGTCCCCGCCAGGTGGTCCAGCAAATGCGGGTGCGTGGGCTCCTCGCCCAGTTGACCGAAGTTGTCCGGAGTCCGGACCAGCCCCTCGCCAAAATGCCATCCCCAGATCCGGTTGACCATCACCCGGGCCGTCAACGGATGCTCGGGACGCGTGAGCCATCGCGCCAGTTCAAGCCGACCGCTGGTTCCAGCAGCAATCTTCTCCTCAGACTGATCCGGATCCAGCAAAACAACCGGGAAGCCCCGCGGGACAACGTCACCGAGTCGGCGGTTGTCTCCGGCCACGTGCACTCGCAGATCGACGGGTTTCTTGTCATCGAAAGCGATCATCGCCGAATTCAACTTGGGAAAGACAACGGCCGCCAACTGACGCGATCGCGCCTGCAACGCGACCAGTTGTTTCCGGACTTCGGGAAGATAGAACGCCTGGGCATCGGTTCCGGGAACAATCGGACCATCCTTGGCCGACAGCCGCTTGACCAGTACCGGACTGTCCAGGTCCACCCGGGCCTTGACTTGATCGACATCCGGCGGAAGCTCGCTGGTCAATGGGTGAAGGACAGACGTTTTCCGTCCGGCCGCTGCGACCAGTTCGCGAGACAACCGTCGAGCGATGCTGGGAACCAGCCGATGCCGTTTCAGCAACTCCTCGACCGACACAGTCGCCTTCTTCCGGCTTCGCTTGCGTTCGACGGCCGCCACATCCAGCGGAACCCGGTCCATTGTCCCCTGCTGAAACAGTCGCGTGACCTCCGCCGCATCGATCACCCGGTCCCAGATGGCCACGTCATCCAGATCTCCGGCAAATCCGTTTGTCGACGCTCCGAGTTGCAACGCAACCGGCACACCGAAATCGGCAATCGAACTGACAGCCTTGATCGGGGTGCGACCCACCACCCGTCCATCGAGATACATGATCCCTTCAGCATCGCGATCGGAGGTCACGACCAGGTGATGCCACTTCCCGTCAACCAGTAACGGGAGTTGATCCGACGACGGCTTGATATCAACCGATGACGTTCCGCTGTAATGCCTGAGATAAACTCCGTTGTAGGGGCCCGGCCTCAACGCGATGAACCACATCGCCTCTGACTTGAACGTCGCCGCGATGACCGAGTCCGCCGTCTTGGGCGTGTAGCCCTGCGGTGCCCGAATCCAGGTCGAGACACTGAAGTCGCCGCTCTTGGCAAACGCCAGTGGCTGGAGGGCTTTCGCATCGGCCTCGACGACCCGCCCCCTCCCAAACCGCAGGGCTCGACCGATCTGTCCATCCTCGACACGGGTGGGAACCTTGCCGGGAGCCTGGGACGAGACATTGGCGAGACGACCGCCAGGTCCCACCGTCGCAACGACTGTCTTTCCGGTTGCCGCATCGAACGGCCAGTGAGCCACCGCAGCCCGATCGCCACGCGTGTGATAGATGGCGGCCGCGGCCAACAGATACTCGGGCAACCGTTTTCTCGCGTCGTCAATCACCCGCTTGTTGCCGGCGGTGACGATCTTGGACATCGCCGCCGCCACCTGCTTGGTCTCCTCAGCGTGCCGCTTCCTGGCCCGGCTGATCGACGGAGCTTCCAACGAGCGTTCGGGCCAATACGAGGGATTCTTGTCCATGTCTTGCACCGACACGGTGCTGCGGAAAATTCCCGCCAGGGCGTAGTAGTCGGATGTCAGTACCGGGTCAAACTTGTGGTCGTGACACCGGGCACAGGCCAACGTTAGCCCCATCAATGAACGGCCCAGCACATCGATCTGGTCGTCGACAACATCCATGGCCATCTGTTCCTTGTCCTGGGTCCCCAGTCCCTTGGGAGCCAGGGTCAGCATGCCAGTGGCCAGCAACCGATCGACTTCCCGCTGGTCATCCTGCGACGGCTCCAGCAGGTCACCGGCCAGTTGCTCGAGCAGGAAACGGTCGTAGGGTGTGTCTCGATTGAAGGCCCGGACCACGTAGTCGCGATACCGCCAGGCGTTGGGGTAGACGTAGTCAAATCCGCCGCCGTTGGTGTCGGCGTAACGGACGACATCCAACCAGTGCCGGGACCAGCGTTCCCCGTAACGGGGCGACGCCAACAGGCGGTCCACGACCCGCGAGAATGCCCCTGGGGCATGGTCCGCCTCGAACGCCTTCACGGCCTCGGGCGTCGGGGGCAGCCCCCACAGGTCAAACGTGGCACGACGAATCCACGTTCGACGGGAGGCCTCTGGAGACGGTGCCAGTTTCTCCTCCGTCAGGCGAGCCAGGATGTAACGGTCGATCGGCGTCCGGGACCATCGGTCGCCGGGGATCACGGGCACACGTCCCGGATCCAACGAACGGAACGACCACCAGTCACGATCGTCACCGGTGATCGTGCTGCCGGTTTTCCGGGTCCCCTTGTCATCCGCACCCGGGACAACCGCGCCATTCTTGACCCAGGTCACCAGTTCGAGAATCTGCGATTCCTCAAGCGGAGCGTCCGGCGGCATGCGTCCCTTGCCACGTCGCCGGATGACCTGCATCAACAGGCTGCCGGTCGGATTCCCCGGCACCACGATCGGTCCCGATCGTCCTCCACCCATCAGCCCGTCAACGCGGGACAGGTCCAGCCCTCCCTTCGGCTTGGGGCCCGAGTGACACTTGCCACAACGCGTCACCAGCAGAGGACGGATCTTGCCCTCGAATCGGCGCAGTTCGGCAGATCGTTCGGCCGCTTCGACCGATGACTGAACAATCAGGCCCAGCAGGCCAACCACCACGCAGGCGGCGGCAGGTCTGATCCATTCACGAGCCGGTTTCAACACCACGCTGTTCTCACAATTCGCTGGGCCAACCCGCGTGTCACCTTGATTCTGGCATCCATTGCCGGCCAATCCAATGCTCAAGAATCTTCACCGAATCGTCTCGGCTGCCCACCGGTCGATCCACCAGGTGCAGATCCTGGGCACGAACCAGGCGACGGACCAGTTTGTCCCGGCCGGCCTCGTCCCCGTCCGGATCGACAACCGAGGGGTGAATCATCACGCAATCCCATTGCTGGTACGAGAAGCTCAACGAGTGGTTCATGATCCAGGAGAAGGCGTTGATGAACTCTTCCCGAGAAGCGGCTTCGGCGTTGCGGGGCACGGCGACCAGTACGAGATCGGGTTTCATCGACCGCACCCGTTTCGCCGCCTCCCGCTCGATCGTCTTCAGCGACTGTCCACTGACGGGCCAGCTGGTCACCTCAATCTGAACGCCGGGCTTGAGCTTCTGCAGCACACCGGCGATCGATGCGTCGAAGGGAGGCATCGCCAGCACCCGAATCGGCCGGCCGGCCTTCAACAGCGACAGCGTGCGAGGAATGGCCGGTTCGGTGGGGTGAACATGTTCCAGGCGAACACGGCGACCGGTGATCGCGCGTGCCAACTGCCGGGCAATCCGGCGATGGCCATCCATGTTCGGGTGTATCTGGTCGCTCATCAGCAACCGCCAGTCCTTGCGATCGTGACGCCGTATCGCGTCGTATCCTCGAAAACAGTCGCAGACGGGCACATCCAGATCGCGGCCAACCGAACGAACGACATCGCAGTACTCGACCAGTCGATCTGTCGGACGACGGGGCGTGTCGATCACGTTGTTGGGAGTCGCCAGTACCACCTCGGCTCCGATCTTTCGGCAGCGGCCAACGATGGTGATGAGATTCTTCCGGTAATCGGCCGGTGACACTCTGACCATGTCATTGAGACCAAACATCACGGTGACGATGTCGGGCTTGTGGGCCAGGACGTCCTTGTCGATCCGCGACAGACCATCGGCGGTCGTGTGACCACTGATGCCGGCATTGATCGCCCGGACACGGGTTCCCGGCACAGCCGCTTCGAGTGCCAGCCCGAGCATGGCCGTGTAAGCCCGGCGGCTGCCGGTGTGGTAGTAGACCCCCGTCACGCTGTCGCCAAAGCAGACGACGCGGACGGGTCGGTCGACCCGCAGCATCCGTTCACGGATCCGCGCACTGTGGCCCAGCGGTGTCTCGAGTGCCGGCAACATCGTCGCGGCCAACACGCGATGCCCGCCGGGGTTGGGATGACACCCGTCAGTCGTCCAGTCTCGCAGCGTGACCCCGTCGGTCCTCGCCCTGGTCCACCGGGCAAAATGGTCGACCAGGGCCACCCGCCACAAGGCCGCCACCTCACGACAGGCCTCGACGTACTTCTCCAGCCTCACGTTGGGATGCTCGCCGACCCCATTGGGCTTCGCATCATCAGCCCAGCGGGGCTCGGTCATCAGGACCGGCCTGATATCCCGGCGGAGCAATTCGGTGACCAGTCGAACCAGGTTGTCCCGGTAGCGACCCAGGGACAACCGGCTGGCCGTCTGTCCCTGGTCGACAAAGCTGTCGTTGGTGCCGTACATGATCGTGACCACGTCCGGTTTCAGCGCCAGCACCTTCCCGAGCCGGGCCAGAGCCTGGTCGGTCCTCTCACCGCCGATCCCGACATTGGTCACCCGGACTGGCCGGCCCGTGACCAGGAGGCTGGATTCGATCAGCGAGGCGAATGTCTGCTCGGCGGTCACTCCCGATCGTTCGCCCTTGGTGATCGAATCGCCCAGCGTGACGATGTGAGTCGTCCGCGACAGTGGGCGATCGTCACCGCTGACCGTGCCGGAGGTGGCCAACAGGCCAACCGCGACAATCACGGTCGCCCGGTCCCACCGAACCGGGCGGACCGACCGCGGCACATTTCTGACGGTTGGCGTCATGTGCGACTAGGCTCCGGGCTCGAGGATCGTGATCTCGGTGTCACTCAACAGGGCCGTCACCGGTGTGCCGCGCCCGGCCTCGAAGTGCTCGAGGTTCTTCTCGGCCACCACGGCTGCCGCCTCGGCCACCTGCACGACGTTTCTCTGGCTGGCCGCCGTCGGATAGGTCTCGTCGAGCGATTCCAGCGATTCGCCCAGGACCCGATGTCGAATGATCGCCAGCAATCCGGCAGCAATCGAAGCCTTCCCGTAACCGAAGATCTCGAGTTCCCCTCCGTGATGCCGAAAACGACCGCCGAAGGAAGGATTTCGCGTCCGTGACCCGTCACCGATGACCGCCTCACGGAAACCTCGGTCCTGTTGATCGACCATTCCGCGGCCGTAGATGCCGTAGAGCTCGATCTCCTGGTTGACCGCACCCTCGAACTCGGCGGGATTGATCCAGTTGTTGCTGTAGTCACCCCGCATGCCGTTGTCGTAGGTCACCGCCACGTCGATGCTGTCCCAGGTCTGGATGGCGTGCTGGCGCTTGAACGTCGACGGATCGATCCCCTGCCGCCGGGCGACCTCCAGGTGGTGCTCGTCCCAGTTGACCAGCAGGTTCTTCTGTCCGGTGGCGAAGACGCTGCGGGGCTTCACGTCCAGGTAGTGGTGCACGACGTCGAGCCAGTGGCAGCCAACATAGGTGAACGGGTTGCTCTCCTCGGCCCACGCGAAGATCTCGGTACTGACCTCCAGGGGTTCCTCAAGCACGGTTCTCACCCGGTTGATCGTCCCGTACTTCTCCTCGGAATTCAGCATCATGTCCCGCACGAACGGGTCGTACCGCTTGTGCATGTCGACGGCGACAATTCGGTCCTGCTGCCGGGCCGTGGCGATGATCTGGTCGGCCTCCTCGCAGGTCAGGCACAGCGGTTTTTCGGCAATCACGTCACACCCGGCTTCGATCGCCGCCAGGATCGGAGCGGTGTGCAGGTGGTCCGGGGTGGCAACAAACAGCACGTCGGGCTGGTGTCGATCGATGATGTCGTTCCAGACTGTCTCGCCATAACACGCTTCGATCTGCCGGTCGGGAAACTCGCCGGCGAACCACTCGACAATCCGCCCCGCTGTCCCGCTCGACTCACTGCGAGTCCCCACGGCACAGAGATCGATTTCCACGTCGGCCACCTCGGCCGCCAGGTGGCTCATCCCGATTGACGTCAGCGTGCCGGAGATCCCGCCCCGCATCAGGTCCTTGAAGCTCTGGCCGATGATGTCGTCAAAGAACATGCCACCGCCGATCACGGCGACGCTGATGGAGCGGGTGTTGTCAGTCATGGCAAAAACAGGAGGACCGGCATTGGCAAATGTCGGCAGCCCCGGCGTCTTGATCAGGGAGAAATGAAAACGGGGACGGGCACTCGCCTGGTGGCAAGTGCCGGTCCCCGGTGAATTCCGTCATGGCCTAGAGCAGTCCAGCGATCGGCTGACCGAAGTAGATGTTGTGCGGCCGATCGACCTCATCGGCCCAGACCGCATCCCGCGGGATGCCCAGTCCGCTGTAAATCGTCGCCGCCATGTTCTCGGGCTTCTGAGGATCCGAGGCCGGGTACCCACCAACCTTGTCCGAGGAACCGACGACGTTTCCGCCGCGGATTCCACCACCGGCAAAGAACAGAGTCTGCACCGCACCCCAATGGTCCCGCCCGGGTTCCCTGTAGTGTTCGGGCAGGGTCGAGAGCTTCGGCGTGCGACCGAATTCGCCGCCCATCACGATCATGGTCGAATCGAGCAACCCGCTGTCGTCGAGATCGTCGAGCAGGGCCGAGATGGCCCGGTCGGTCGGAGGCAGCAACTTCTCGCGCAAACGCCAGAAGGCCTCACCATGGGTATCCCAGCCCTCGTTATTGCCAAGGTTGACCTGGACCATCGGCACACCCGCCTGGGCCAGGCGGAAGGCCATCAGCAGGCTCCAGCCGAAGCTGTTCCGGCCGTAGCGTTCCTGCAGTTTCGTGTCGGTGGTGGTGACGTCGATCGCACGCCGCACCTCCTGGCTGGCCAGCAGGGAAATCGCGCTTTGGCGATGCAGGTCGTACGACTGGCCGGCCGCGGACTCCTCGAGAGCTTTCCGCTGCTGGTCGATCGTCGTCAAGAGATCCAGGCGGTTGCCGAAACGGCCGCCACTGACCTCGCCGGGCAGCTTCAGGCTCGGGGCCTGGAAGACCTTCGGAGGGGTCGAGGTCGCCTTCTTCATCGGCAACTGATGAAACGTGTACTCGGGATAGGCTCCTCGCCAGAACGGATCGCCGTAATGGGTTGCCTCGATGATGAACGGATCGCGATCGGATCCCATCTGGCCACCGAAAGCACCGGGGATCGTCCCGCCGGACCAGTGGACCAGTTTCTCTGGAAGCATCACCGCCGGAGGCAGGTTGTTTGGCAGACCGGCCGAGTAACGCGGGACGGCGTCACCGACAATCGAGGAGATCGAGGGCCAGTCGTTGGGCCGCGGCTTGCGGTCCCCCTTGAAACCAGCCGACTTGACCGAACGGCCGGTCAACATGAAGTAGTGGCCCAGTGTGTGGCCGTTGGTCGGATGTGTCAGCGAGCGGACCAGCGCCCAGTGGCGGCTCCGCTGGGCCAGCATCGGCAGGTGTTCACAGATCTGGATTCCCGGAGTCGCCGTATCGATCGGGTTGAACTCACCCCGGATCGTGTCAGGGGCATCGGGCTTGGGATCGAAACTGTCCTGCTGGGCCAGTCCGCCGGAGAGAAAAATGTAGATGCACGTCCTGGACGTGGCGGGAGTGGCCTGCGATTCGGAATTGGCCGCCCGCAGGGCTTCCAGATGATTCGTCCCCAGCCCCAACAGGCCGATCGCACCAGCCTGGACCGCCGTGCGGCGATTCATCCCCGGGTGTTGCCAGCGTCCGGAACTCATGTTGGACCTCCGTACATCAGTCGAGAAAGCGGGAATCGGACCCGATAACGCTTTCGCATCGATCCCTGATTATATGTCGACCACACACGGATGTCTGCATCAACCGGCCTGCTTGACCTGCCGCCGAAAACTGGTCAGCACACGCTCGGTGTACCCGTTGGGTTCGTCACGACCCTCGAAAACCAACGCCAACGCGGCCCGGTAGGCCAGCCCGTCCAGAGACGGGGCCATGGGCGTGTAGGCCGAATCTCCTGCGTTTTGTTCATCGACAACCGCCGCCATCCGTTCGAATGTCGAACGGACTTGCTCGTCGGTGACCAGCCCGTGGTGCAGCCAGTTGGCGATGTGCTGGCTGGAAATTCTCAACGTGGCGCGGTCTTCCATCAGCCCGACATTGTTGATGTCGGGAACCTTCGAGCAGCCAACGCCCTGGTCGATCCAGCGGACGACGTAGCCCAGAATGCCCTGGACGTTGTTGTCGAGTTCCCGGGTGACCTGGTCCTCATCGGGCCGGTCGTCGCCGAGCAGGCACGGGGAAAGCACGTCGGCCAGTGAGGCCGACTGCCGGTCGGCCAGTTCATGTTGTCGCGCTGCGACGTCGACTTCGTGATAATGCAAGGCGTGCAGTGTGGCGGCCGTCGGCGAGGGGACCCAGGCGGTGTTGGCCCCGGCCAGGGGATGTCCACTCTTGGCCTCGAGCATCGCGGCCATCAGGTCGGGCATCGCCCACATGCCCTTGCCGATCTGAGCGGTCCCACGGAAACCGGTCGCCAGGCCGACATCGACGTTGTGATTCTCGTAAGCCGGCAACCACACCGCGTTCTTGATTTCCGGCTTGGCCACCACCGGCCCGGCTTCCATCAAAGTGTGAATCTCGTCACCGGTCCGATCCAGGAATCCGGTGTTGATGAACACGACCCGTTGCCGGGCAGCCCGGATGCAGGCAGCCAGGTTGACCGTCGTCCGGCGTTCTTCGTCCATGATGCCAATCTTCAGCGTGTTGGGCTCCAACCCCAGCGCCGCCTCGACCCTCCCGAACAGTTCCACCGTCGACGCCACTTCCTCGGGGCCGTGCTGCTTCGGCTTGACGATGTAGACGCTGCCGGCACGCGAGTTGCGAACCGTGCCCAGGTCCTTCAAATCGTGAATGGCCGCCAGGGAGGTGAACATGGCATCGAGATAACCCTCGGGAATCGGATCACCCGAGGCCGTCGTGACCGCGTCGGTATACATGTGGATGCCGACGTTGCGGACCAGCAACAGGCTGCGACCGGGCAATGTCAACGTGCCGCCACCAGGAGCGGTGTAGCTGCGGTCGGGATTGAGGCGACGGGTGATCGACTCTCCGCCTTTCTGGAACTCCACCTCCAGATCGCCCTTCATCAGGCCCAGCCAGTTGGCGTAGACCAGTCGCTTGTCCTGGGCATCGACGGCGGAGACCGAATCCTCGCAGTCCTGGATGGTCGTCACGGCCGACTCGAGTACCACGTCGTTCACGCCGGCCGGATGAGCCGCTCCGACGGGGTGTTCGCGATCGATGGCGATCTCGACATGCAATCCGTTGTGAGCCAGCAATACGCACGACGGAGACTCAGGCGAGCCATTGAACCCGGCCAGCCCCTCCGGGTCGGCCAGACCGGTGGTTGTTCCACTCGAGAGTTCGACAACCAGTTGGTGTACGCCGTCGATCGAATCGAGCCGATAACCCACCGCGTCGGAATGGCTGGCGTCGGCCAGGGGCACGTGCTGGTCCAGCAGCGAAGCGGCATGAGCCACCACGCGGGCCCCGCGGGCCGGATCGTACCCCGATGTCGACTCCCCCTCCTCCCATCCAAGCACGTCGGTACCGTAGAGCGCATCGTAGAGGCTGCCCCAGCGAGCATTGGCGGCGTTCAGGCAGTACCGGGCGTTGTCGACGGGAACGACCAGTTGGGGTCCGGCGATCGTGGCGATTTCCGGATCGACATTGGTCGTTTCAATGGTGAAGGGGCCGTCATCGTCAACCAGGTATCCGATCTCGGCCAGGAAATCACGGGCCTCCTCGCCGGTGAAACCGGCTTGCTGACGATCGGAGTGCCAGGCGTCGATCTGCTGCTGCAGTTCGTCACGGCGGTCCAACAACCGACGGTTGCCCGGCTCGAGATCGGAGACAATCTGCCCCAGGGCGGTCCAGAAGTCCTCCGGATCGACTCCGGTTCCCGGTGTGATCTCGTCGCGGACCAGTTCGAACAAACCCGCATCGACCAGAAGTCCACCCACCTCAACGCGTTCGCCTGTCATCGTGTCCTCTTGGTGCTTTCAACAGTTGTTCATCAATGATTGTCACCGGTTGTGCCGCGCACGAGCCCAGCGATGCTACCGAAAATCGGCCCGAGCCAACACCGACCGATGACGGGGTCGCCTAGGCCAGGATCTCGCGAACCCCCTCGCCTTCGACATCGGTCAGCCGGAAATCTCGTCCGGCGTGTCGGAAGGTCAGTCGCTGGTGATCCAGTCCCAGCAGGTGCAGGATCGTGGCGTGGAGGTCGGGGATCGAGACCATGTTTTTGGCCACGTAGTAGCCGAACTCATCGGTCTCGCCGTATTTCATTCCGCCACGGACGCCGCCACCGGCCATCAGCATGCTGAAAGCATGCGGATGATGGTCGCGACCGTCGCTCCCCTGGGCGGCAGGGGTGCGGCCGAACTCGGTACCCAGCACCACGAGGGTGTCATCGAAGAGCCCGCGACGCTTCAGGTCGGTGATCAACGCGGCAATCGGCTGGTCGATCTTCATCGCGTTCTTGCTGTGGTTGGCTCTCAATCCGCCGTGGGCGTCCCAGTAATTGCGAGGGTAACTGTGGTTGACCTGGATAAACCGCACGCCCGACTCGGCCAGCCGCCGGGCCATCAGGCACTCGCGACCATACTCGTCGGTCGGTCCGCCGCCGATCCCGTACAACGCCAGCGTCTCCTTGGACTCCTGCGACAGGTCGAAGACCTCGGGAATTGCCGTCTGCATCCGGAACGCAGTTTCGAATGCCCGAATCCGGGCCTCCAGCCGTGCGTCGGCCCCGGTCTCGACGAGGTACTCGCGGTTGGCCGTCGCCAGCAGGTCCAGTTGCCGCCGCTGCACGGCCCGGGGACGTCCCGGCACCACGTTGGACACCGCGGCCGTGCGAGGAAACTCGGCATTGCCGTCACCGATGCTGGTCCCCTGAAAGCTGGCCGCCAGGAATGCCGATCCGAAGTTCTGTGTTCCGCCGTGATAGATCGACGGCGTCAGGGTGATGAACCCGGGCAGGTCGCGGTTGTCGGACCCCAGTCCATACAGCGTCCACGCTCCCAGGCTCGGCCGGTTCAACACCCCGTCACCGGTGTTCAACCGCAGGCAAGCCGGACCGTGCGACACCTCGTTGCCACCGCTGATCGAGTTGACCACGCAGACGTCGTCGATCACCGAACCAATCCGCGGAAACAACTCGCTGATTCGCAGTCCACTCTGACCATGCGAATGGAACTTCCAGGGCGACCCCAGCAGATTGCCCGTCACGGCAAACTCGAAATCCGGCTTCTTGAACGGGACCGGCTGCCCGTTCCGCTTGTTCAACTCGGGCTTCTCGTCAAATGTGTCGACATGAGAGATGCCACCATGCAGGAAGAGGAAAATCACCCGCTTGGCCCGCGGTACGAAATGAGGCCGCTTGGGGGCCATGGGATCGACACCTGCAGCCGCCGACTCCTCACCCAGCATCGCGGCGGCCGCGGTGGCACCGAAACCACAGGCGATCCGGCTGAGTGCCCGGCGACGATGGAGCAGGGGAGGGAAAAGGTTGGCTGGCATGGCGACTACTTCAGGTAAAGGAACTCGTTACGACAGAACAGCGTCTGGGCAAATCCGGTCCAGGCAACCAACCGTTTCTCCTCGGGAGTGCCCTTGGTTTCGCCGGCCACCTCGGCGGCCAGGAACTCGGAGACCCGCTTCACCTCCACCGGACGGGGACTGCGTCCCACTGCCAGGCGATACGCCAGGGCGATCCGTGCCGTCTCATCGGCCGCAGGGGACGAGAGTATCCGCGTGGCCAGGGCGCGGGAATTCTCCAGTACGAAGGGATGATTCAACAGGAACAGCGACTGCGACGGCACGGTGGTGTCGTTGCGTCGGGCCACGATCCCGTTGGGATCTGCAGCGTCGAACAACGCAAGGATGTCGGGCATGGCGTTGCGGACAACCGGCAGGAAGACACTTCGCCGCCGGGAATCGCTGTAGAACGGATCATCGGAACGGACGCGATTGGGCCTGAAGGTCGGCCGCTTCTGGTCGATCACCTGGCCCCGTTCGTAAAGGAATTCGCCGGTCTCCGAACCGCCCGGCGTCAGATCCAGCCGCCCGCTGACGGCCAGCACCGCGTCACGCAACGCCTCGGCATCCAGACGCTCCAGCGGCATCGTCCACATCAGCCGGTTGTCCGGGTCGACACGTCGCGCGGCCGCTGCCGACTTCGTGGCTCCCCGGCTGGCCTGCATGTACGTGTTGGAGACCACGATCCGGCGGTGCAGCGACTTGATGCTCCAGCCGTTCTCGACGAAATCGGCAGCCAGCCAATCGAGCAGTGCAGGGTGGCTGGGCAATTCGCCCCGGTTGCCGAAATTGTCGCTGGTGGCGACCAGCCCGGTGCCGAAGTGATTCTGCCAGACCCGGTTGACCAGCACCCGCGCGGTCAATGGATTTTCCGGCGACGCGATCCAGCGGGCCAGTTCCAGCCGGCCGCTCTGGCGGGTCCGCAAGGGCTGGTGCCCCTCGCCGGCAATCACCTGCAGGAACCGCCTGGGAGCAAACACCCCGGGGTTCTTGCGGTCCCCGCGACGGTGCACTCTCAGCGTCACCGGACGGTACTCCACCGGTGCCATCACCATCACTGGCTTCAGCCCGTCAACTTCCAGGTTCCACTCCTGGAACATCGTTGCGTTGCGGTTCTCGTCCTGGAACACCTCGGTGCTGCGGAAGATGCTCGCCAGCGAGTAGTAGTCGACGGTGGGAATCGAATCGAACTTGTGGTCATGGCATCTTGCGCAACCGATCGTGAGTCCCAGGAACGCCCGGCCGGTCACGTCCAACTGGTCGGCAACAATGTCCAGCCGCGACTGCTCCTTGTCGGTCTCGGCCAGCGCCTTGGGCCCCAGCATCAGCAGGCCTGTTGCCACCACAGCGTCGACCCGGGCCTGTCCGGTCTTGCCCGGCAGCAGGTCGCCGGCCAGTTGTTCGATCACGAACTCGCTGTACGGCTTGTCGGTGTTCAGCGACTTGATGACGTAATCGCGGTACCGCCACGCGTACCGCATCACGGCGTTGCCGTCGTTGGCCGTCGACTCGGCGTAGCGAACCACGTCGAGCCAGTGCCGGGCCCAGCGTTCGCCGTAACGGGGCGACGCCAGCAAGCCGTCGACAACAACCCCCAGTGCTTCAACATCACTCCGCCCGTCGGCCAGGAAGGCGTCAATCTGTTTGGGGGTCGGCGGCAGACCGGTCAGGTCAAACGTCACGCGGCGAATCAACGTCAGCCGATCGGCTCGCGGCGAAGGCTCCAGCCCCACCGCCTTCAGCCGGGACTGGACGAACGGGTCGATCGGCGAGACAACTCGGTCGGCGTCGGCCACCTTCGGTATTGCCGGCGACTTCACCGGCCGGAACGCCCAGTAGTTCTTTTCCTTGTCGGTGAACTCGCGTGTGGATGCCAGGTACATCCGCGGAATCTCCACTCCGTGGCGGACCGCCAGTTCGGCCTCCAGGCCCCGTCGCTGCCGGTCGGTCAGCACGCGGTCGAAGACGATCACCTCGGCCAGGTCGCCCTGGAAGCCGGCCGCCCATTGCTGGGGACTTCCCAGTGCCACGCCGTGCTCGGGCCGCATCTGCACATCGGGCACGACCGAGGTGCCCACCGGGTCACGACCCCACACCTGCTGCGAGGACTCTCCGTTTAGCCAAAAGCGGGCTCCCGGTGTCCAGGGCCCCTTCTTGCGGGTGATGATCAGGATGTTGGGCTGATCGTAGAGCACCTGGGCCGACCCCGGCCCCATCGACGCATCGTGGGAAAAGCCACCAGCCAGGTCGAGCTGCTTCGGGCCGGTCTCCAGTTCAATGAGAATCGAGAGTGGCTTCTCGGGATTTCTCGCAGGCCCCGGGTTGCCCACCATCAGGATGCTCTCGTACGTCCGCGACGTGTCGTGGACGTACTGCCCCACAAGGACCACGGTGAAATCGGCATCGCCGGTCAAGCCCAGGCTGCGATCCGGTGATGCTGCCAGTCCGTTGCCATGCGTGAACCGCACGGCCGGACCACCGTTGACCTTGCTCTTTTTGACCAACTGCGGAGCCGTACCGGTGCCGGCCTTGCGGACTCCCCTGGTGATGGTCAGGTCATGTCCGCGGCCGCTGGAATCAGGCCAGGCGACCACCTCGCCCCCGTCGGCAACCTGCAACGTGTCGGCCCGCAGCCAAAGTTTCAGCGACTTGGCCAACTCGGGAGCATTCGGAGCGATCACCTCATCGACTCCGTCGACATCATCGCCGCGGGACGATTCGGCCCCGGTCGCGACCGGCCAGACGGCTCCGTCGGCCACCCACTGTCGCAGCGCCGCGATTTCGGAATCCTTCAACCGGGTCTTGGGCGGCATTTGCTCGTCACCCCGTGCCGTGACACGTTTCAGCAAAAGGCTGGCCCCCGGCTTACCGTGTTCGATCGCCTTTCCCGACTCTCCGCCACGGAACAGCCGCTGCCGCTGATCGACCCGCAGTCCCCCCTCCTGCTTCTTGGCTCCGTGACACGTGCCGCAACGGGCCAGCAGCAACGGACGAATCTTCGACTCGAAGAACTCGATCTTCTTCGCATCAACTTTCCGGACATCCGGTTTTCTGTCGGCCGCAGAGACCGCCGATCCGCCGGCCGAACACGCCAGTACCCCCGACAGCACCGCGGTGGCGATCGTGGCAGTTGGAGACACCATTGGTGGATCCCATCCGGAAGATCTGTTCACATCAAGTCGCATCTGGACGACGCTTCAATCTACCAAAGACCCAAGCCACCGGAAAACAACGCCCCACCATGCACACACCACCCGAACTCTCCCGCCGCACGTTCCTGGCCACCACCGGCGCGGGACTGGTCGGTCCCTGCCTGGCCCGGGCCGACGAACCGCGTCCACATCCTGTGGCCCTCGGTCAAAAACACCACGAGGCAGTCAACCGAAAACGACGGATCGCCGTCCAGTACGACGCCTGGTCCCAGCTGGGACACGACTTCCAGGAATGGCTCGACTACCGGTTCGACTACATCGACGAACCCGGGACCCAGATCGACAGCATCTGGTGGGACATCACCGCGATGGGCAACGCGACCTACCCCAGCAAGATCCTCAAGCCGCTCCGCCAGGTCGGGCTGGACCGCTGGCGGAAGCAGGGCATCGACTGGGTCGGGCGACTGGTCGCCGAGACCCGCAAACGGAAACGGGAGGTCTTCTGGAGTCATCGGATCAGCGAGGTCGAACTCAACGACGACGGCACCGGGGCCGGCTGGAACGGAAAACCCCACCCGATCAAGCAAGCCCACCCCGACTGGGTCATCAAGACCTGGTGGAAACAGGGCCTGTGGAACCTGGCGTCGGCCGGCGTTCGGGATTTCAAGGTCCGAGTGCTGCGAGAACTGGCCACCAACTACGACTTCGACGGATTCCAGATCGATTTCGCGCGTCACATCCCCTGCCTGCCGCCGGGCCGCCAGTGGGAACTGCGTGCCCACGTCACGCGGTTCATGCGAGATGTGCGGTTGATGCTCAAACAGGTGGCGGAAAAGCGAAAGCGGCCCATCCTGCTGGCCGCCCGGATCCCCTGCGACCTGGCCGGCTGCCGACACGACGGGTTCGACATCGCCGAGTGGGCCCGCCAGAACCTGGTCGACATCCTGACCCTGGGCAGTCGCAGCATCGACTGCGACATCGAGGGATTCCGACGACTGACCCGGGGACGCAACATCAAGTTGCAACCCTGCCTGGACGATCACCACGCCACCGACGCCTACCAGTATCCACCGATCGAGTACTTTCGCGGGGTGGCCGCCAACTGGTGGAGGCAGGGAGCCGATAGCCTGCTGACATTCAACTGGTCCAATGCCGATCCCCAGTTTTGCCGCAAGATGGACAAGACCCCCGGACCGCTGTCACACCAGCAGGCCTATCACGAGATCGGCTCGCCCGACTCGCTGAGAGACAGGGACAAGATCTTCGTGGTCCAGCGACGAGGCGGGTACCCGTGGGCCGAGGGGTCCTTCAATCGCAACGACCGGGCCGTCCTGCCGCTGCAGTTGTCCGAAGCAGGCTCAACGGCCACTGTCTCGCTTCGCGTGGGCGATCACCTGGCGACCTCGGCCGACCGGCTCGAACAGGTCCTGCTTCGCCTGATCGTCTTCGGCACCGTCGACAGGAAAACCCTCGAAGTGAAATTCAACGGCGTCCCCACACGCGCAGTCACTCACGACATCAGCTGGAAAGACCGCCAGATCTTCTCGCCCAGGCCACAACCTTCTTCGGGTGGGGCGGACGGATGGAAGATCGATCCGAACCAGAGGCTGACTCGGCTGGATTTCCGCATCCCGCCGCGACTGTGCAAGGCGGCCGGCAACCAGGTGTTTCTCCGGTCGTCCGGGAAGACGACGATCAAGCTCGAAAAGGTGGAGCTGCATGTCGACTACACCTGAAACTGGTTGTGGTGAACCGATCATCTCTCACGGTAGACTCAAAGGACGCACCCGGGCGCGTTGCCCGGACCGGGCGGGGAACTTCACAGCGAGTCAACCATGCGATTCCTTCTGCTGTCGGCCTGCGTGACGAGTGCGGTGATCGGAGTAGCCCGGGCCCTCCCTGCCGCCGACGACAAAGCCGAGACTGCGAAACTGCCCGCCAGCTACGCGCAGGTCGTGCTGCGTGTCGAAGGCATGATCTGACGCGTCTCGTGACCGCTTGCGGTCAAAGAAGTCCAGTCTGGGCTTCCCGGAGTCCTGGATGTCGTGGTCCGCTACGACGAGAAGGATGCCACCGTCAGCTACCTGCCGGGCCAGGCCACACTGGCGAAGATCCTGGAACGGTACAACGACACTCCCTTCACCGTAAGCCAGGCCGAACCGGTCGTCAGTATCACCCGGGCCGGGGAACTGACAGTCCGGGCATGGACCGAACGGCTGACGGACGAAAAGGCCCCCGACCAGGCAAAGCCGGATGCCAAGACGGACACTGCGAAGACGTCACCACCCTCGATCCGCTTGGTCGTCGAGTTGACCGCCGAAAACAACCGGCGGATCAAGACTCCCGGTCTCTCGCTGGCCGGTGCCGCGGGCCTGGGCCTCGAAGGAGACTTCGTCGATGTGGCGTCCGAGAAAAATGCCAAGTCCGGGACTCGGCGTCAGTCACTGCTGCTGCGGGAGTCGGTCAAGCGGCGACCGGGTGAAGCAACGGTGCCGGTGGCCTTCAAGAGCCAGACCGTCGATCGAAACAGCAAACAGGAACGGACGGTCGAGGGCACCTTCGACGTCGTGTTGCTGACTCCCGACGCGAAGCCCGCACGGCCCAGCCTGGCCACCGCCGGTGTCGCCCTGGTGGGCGGCACACTGGAACTGTCGCTGGGGCACCTGTGCGACCAGCGAGGTTGTGTCGGCCACCTGCACAACGCGCTGGGCCAGGTACCCGGACTGGCCGGAGTCCGCCCTCACCCCGACCCGAAACGGCCCCGGGCGACCGTCTTTCTGCGAGCTGGCCAGCCAATCGACCTCTGGGGACTCCGCTCGAGACTGCGCGACCAGGGCGTCGAGGTCACCGGGATCCTCGCGGCCACCCGGACCGGTGATCGCCTGAGAGTCGAACTGCCCCGCTGGAAGACCGAGAAGGACTCCGACGATGCCCAGCAGTGCATGGACTGCCGTGACCGCACGGCCGCGTTGCTCGAAACGCTCAAATGGACCGGCTCGGTCAAGGTGGTCGGGGGCGGGATCGACATCATTCCCAACGGCGAAAAGTCCGGCCCACTCAACCTGTCCGGGCTACTCGAGTTGCTCTCGCAAAGCGGCACGGCTCCACGCCACGCCTGGTGGCTGCCCACCGGAGTCAAGATGCCCAAGGCCGCGCCGGCCCGGGTCATTCGCCCACGAGCCGACCCGATCGTTGGCGGTTCTTCCAGTCACCCGCTGGTCGAGTTCGAGTTCGCCCACAACAGCGGCATCGGCACCGACGTGCAGACCCTGCTGAACGGTCACAAGTGGGCCAGTCGGACCAGTGTCGATTTCGACAAGACCACCGTCGCCCGCCTGGGAATCGGCGACCGACGCTTCGCCAACATCAAGCCGTTACTCAACGAGTTCCGCAACTCCGGTCGCATCCCGCAGCAGGTCCGACTCCGCGAATTCGGGGACATCCGCATCCAGCTCGAGTTCGCTCACATCTGTGGTGATGTCGTCTACTCGAAGCCCCCCAAGAAGAAATCCAAGAAGAAGACGGGCAGCAAGAAGGCGTTCGAACCCAAGCCATTGCGGCCGGCCAAATCGAGCAACGGGCGGAAGGCGATCGAGGCGGCCGTGGCGAGGGTGTCCTGGATCAAGAACGGAAAATTCCACGAGTACCACACTCGGCCGACATTCAACGGGCCGAAAAAACTGTGGCTGGCCTTCGAGACGACCGGTGACGACGTGGTGCGACTCGACCAGCTGGTCGGCGAGCTCCGCCGATCCGGCTTCCCGCCCACCTCGGTGGTTGTCAGCCGCCGCTTCTCGGGACTCCCGTTCGGCAAGTCGATGCCGGGCAACCTGGTCCTGACCGATCCCGAGGGGAAGACGCGGAAACTCGCGTCACTCAGAAATCCCGGCCGTCCGCTGGCGATCGCTTTCGTCGCCCTGACGTCGGGTCGCAAGAAGGACTACAGGGCCAACCCCAAATACTTCGGCCAGTTGTCACGGACAATCCAGCAATACGGGGACCGGGTCGACTTCGTGGCGATCAGCGGGAACAAGCAGGACTCTTTCGACGACCTTGTCAGGTTCTGGAGCAAGACGGATGCCGGGGACGTGCCGTTGTTGGACGACGCCGACGGCCACCTGCGGGCGGCGTTGAACGTTCAGACCGCTCCTGCACCACACCTGTTCGTCTTCGATCGCGACGGCAGACTCCGTTACGCCGGCGACGCACACGACCAATGGAAGAAGAAGAAACCCAAGAACGACTACCTGGCCCAGGCGATTGAACTGGTGCTGGCAGGCAAGTACCTGGCCAACGGTGCTGTCTTCTACAACAAATCGCCATGCAACTGTTCGCACCCCAGGTGCAAGTGTCCCAAATGTGGCTGTGGATCCAGTTGCCGTTGCGCGGTGGGAAACTGTGGAGTGGGTTTCTAGCGAGGTCTCACGACTCGCTTTCCTGTCCGCCATTCTGCGGGAACAGCTCGTCGGTCACCGGACCGGACCGGTCAGAGCGGATCCGGAATTCTTGGCCGAGACGATGGAAACCTGTCAGAAATTCGCTCCGTCATTCGTTGCTCCGTTGTGGTCTTTTCGTTTCCGGTTCTGGAATCTCCAACCTGGCACAACAGGGAGAAATGCGGGTAAGACACCGCCGATTTTTTCGGCGGTGCCCTCTGAAGCCCCCACTTCAGAGGGCCCGCTCCCCCTTGCCAAACTGTTTGATTACACTGCCGTCGGCGGGAGTTGGTCATCAAAAACCAAGAGGAACCGATTCACGTGAAGTGATTGTGTTTTCTCGTCGTCACACAGCGAAACCAGGTTCAGCAATGACGCGTACTGCACTTGCGTTGACTCTCGTGGCCGTCAGTTTCCTGAGTCTCTTCCGCACCCGGGATCGGGCGGAAGCGGAACCCACAACTCCCAGGCCCCCGGCAACCGAAACGGCCACTGCTGCCGGTCATTCCTCGTTCATGAGCCCGCACGCGTCGCCGATCGCCCTGGCCGGCGGCCTGGTCTTCGTGACGAACACGCCGGCCGACACCGTCGACGTCATCGACCCGACCACCCGCAAGGTCGTGTCCCGCGTCCCGGTGGGGGTCGACCCCGTGGGACTGGCGGTGCGACCCGACGGCAAGGAACTCTGGGTCGCCAATCACGTCTCGGATTCGGTCAGCGTAATCGACATCGACTTCGACAGCCCGACGTACCTGCGAGTCATCGCCACAGTTCAGGACTTCCATCCGACCACCCGGGCGACGCGTTTCGACGAGCCCGTCGGTATCGCCTTCGCCGGAAACCGAAAGGCCTACGTGGCGCTGTCCTCGGAGAACACCATCGCGGTGGTCAACGTCCAGGACCGCCGCATCACCAAGCGACTGCCGATCAATGCCCAGGACCCCCGGGCCATCACCGTTCGAGACAACCGGCTGTATGTGATCCCGTTCGAATCCAACAACAAGACGCAGCTCTCCGGCGGCAGCAAACCACTCGACGGCAAGCTCAAGACTTTCGATGCCTGGGAGCACTCGATCCGACACAACAACGTGTTGTCGCTGGGTCACGTCGTCGACATCATCAAGCACCCTCGTGTCCCGGATCGGGATCTTTACGTCTTCGACACCCGGACCGACCGGTTGATCAAGGTGGTCGACAGCCTTGGCACGCTGCTCTACGGGGTCACGGTCGATTCCACCGGGCGCGTCTTCATCGCCCAGGCCGATGCACGCAACGACGCCAACGGAAAATCGGGCACAAAGAAGCACGGGCTGAAAGAACTCGAGAACCGTGCCTTCCTGAACCAGGTGACCAGCGTCGCCTTCCGGGATGGGGCACCGCCGAAGCCGAAGTTCATCGATCTCGAACCCCTGCCCCCCAAGCACCCCGAGTCGGGACAGGCCCTGGCCACGCCGTACGCGATCCAGGTCAGCGACGACGATTCCACCCTGTTCGTCTCTGCCGCCGGCTCGGACAAGCTCTTCACCGTCGATGCCCAATCGGGACAGGTGCTGGGGCGAGCTGATGTCGACGCGGTACCGCGGGGAATCGCCCTCGAGTCGACCGACGACGGCAAGGCCACGACAGCGTGGGTGCTCAACGCCGTCGCCAACACCGTGTCCCTGGTCGACGTCTCCGACCCGACCTCGCTCGAAGTCACCGCGACGGTCCGGCTGGAAGATCCAACCGACCCGGACGTCAAGCGGGGACGGATCGCCTTCAACACAGCTTCTGCCTCCACAACCGGCACGTATTCGTGTGCCAGTTGTCATCCGGACGGCCACACCGACCAGTTGCTCTGGGTTCTGAACACCCCGATCGTCACCGGCGGCAACCAGATCATGCCTCGCTCGACGATGCCGGTTCGTGGTCTGCGTGACACCGAACCGTATCACTGGGACGGCATTCCCGGTGATCCCTACGGCGGGAACAACAGCGCCAACATCCGCCGAAAGGTCAAACCCAACAGCCGCCTGGGAGATCCCGAGAGCGCCGCCCGGCACCTGATCGACGGGGGATTGGCCAACACCATGATGATGGTGGGCGACTCGACGCTGAACGACGAGGGCAAGGCGGGCGAGTTGTCGGCCAGCCAGCGGGACGCAATGGCCAAGTTCATTCTCAGCGTCACCTATCCTCCCGCACAAAGACGCGCCTACACCAACGTGGTGTCGACCCGGGCCAGAAACGGATTCGAACTGTTTCACGTCAAGGGGGACAACGATCCCGGCAAGCGCAGGCCCAACATCTGCGGAAACTGTCACCGGATGCCGTTCCTGGTCAGCACCAACACGCCGGGAACCGGGATGGACGCCCCCACCTGGCGCGGGGCCTACGACCGCTGGCTGATCCTGCCGCAGGGACGGCTGAACATCATCGGCTTCGATTTCTACCGGAGAATCGCCGAACAGGGTGCCCCCGAACGCCGTGTCTGGCGGATGTCGTGGGGCAGCCGGCGACGATTCGACCCGGTCTGGGACATGGTGCTGGAGAACAGCACCGGATTCTCCGGATCATTTGCCCGACAGGTCACTCTCAATCGCACCTCGGCCCAGGATGATCGGACCTCCGACCTGCTGGATGCCCTCGAACAATCCGCCGGTGAAGGTGCCGTCACGCTCCAGGGCAACGGCGCGTTCATCGATGACACGAAAGCCACGCCGGTGACCCTGGAGTACGGACATCGGGACGGCAAAGCGGCCTACGTCGAGACCTCCGGAGACCGCCGGTCGTTCACTCGAGAAACTCTGGTGTCACTGGCATCGACCGGACGGCTGGTCGCCACCTTCACCGCCGGACTTGGCACCCGGGTGGATCTCAACCATCCTCAGCCGGCACTCTGGACACCGGGACCCATCCATCCGCAACGAGGACGCCAGAAGTTTCCCGTCCTCCGCAAGGGCACGCCCACGATGACCATCAGTGGACGGCACATCCGCAAGGGAGCCCAGGTGATCGTCGACGGGCGGCGAGTTCCCGGCTCGATCCAGGTCAAGCGGGACGTCGTGACCATCGCGCTGACAGAGCTGCCCACCGACGGCATGCATCTGCTGCAGGTCCAGAACCCCGGTGGGCTGTTCAGCAACGACTTCATCTTCTTCGTCGAAGCGGCCAAGACAGAGACCACGGCCGACCCGGTGGGAACGTGGCGACTGGCCGTGAAAAGCAAGAGCCGGCCGGACCGAGACCACATGTACTCGATCCGAATCTCCCGGGAAGGTGGCAAGCTGGTGGGTGTGCACACCCGTTCCAAATCCAGGACCGCCAAGGCCACCTCTGTCACGCTGTCGGGCTCGGAATTGTCCTTCACGGTCCCCAGGAACAGCAAAATGATCATGGCCTACAAGGGAACGATCGCCGGGGATTCGATCAGTGGTTCCATGGAGTACCGGCCAAAGGACGGCTCTCCCAGTCGCCGCAAGTTTTCCGGTACGCGGGAAAAGCGGTGAGTCCCATCTGTCCAGAAGTTCTCGAGAAACCGTAACGGCTTTTCCAGCAAGGGATGGTTTCTCCCCGTACTCGGAAACCTGCAAACAACTCCTCCTTCATTGATTGGGATCTCAAAAATGTCCCGTTTGACTTTCGCGTTCATGCTGTCGGCCCTGGTCTGCTCGACAGGCTTCTCCCAGGATACTCGAACCGGGAAGACAACCGAAAAACGCGGCGAGTCCCGCGTCCAAAAGAGGGGGGAGGAAGCGCGTGGCCGTGAGAATCCCCGCTCGAACCGGTCCGAATCCCGGCGGTCCGACTCGGATCCGCGTGCGGCTTTCCGCAAGCGACTCGGAGAATTGATCGAGAAGGGCAAGCTGACCCGCCAAGAAGCCTCACAGCTTTACACCCTCGCCTTTCCCGAACGAAGTCGTGATCGAGGTGCTGGTCGCGGAACCGAAAAGCGATACCGCAACCGTCGCAAGGTGGAGGTCAAGGACCCCGCACAGTTCAAGACAGCAGAAGGCAAGACGCTGTTCTCGGGACCGCAGCCGGGAGAGAAGATCCCGCCCTTCCAGGTCACCGGTTTGGTCGGCGACTTCGACGGCAAAAAGATCGATCCGGTCAGCCTGGCCGGTGGAAAACCACAGGTGTTGATCTTCATGGACGGGAACAGAGTGGGACTTCGCGGCCTGTTCGGCCTCGCACGGATGGTGTCTCAAATCAAAGAAAAGTCGGACAACGGACTCCATTTCTCGGCCACTCTGCTGGGTGACGATCCCGCCGAGTTGTCGCAGTTCGGCAAGCGATTCGGCAGCCGGCTTTCCGGTCTCGTGATGGCCGCCTCCCAGGATGGTCGCGACGGCCCCGGTGCACTGGGCCTGAATCGAACCATCTCGATGACCGTCGTGGTGGCCAAGGACGGAAAGGTCACGCACAACTTCGTGTTCCCACAGTCCATGCTCTACCCCGATCCCCACGTCCTGGGTGCCATTGCCGGTGCCATCGGGCAAAAACGGGAAACGGTCGCGAAATGGTTGAACGAAGAACCGGCCGTCGCCGCACCCGCACGACGGCCATCGCGGAAGGATCTCATCAAGCGGTTCGACAAAGACGGTGATGGCAAGCTGAACGAGGAAGAGGGCCGAGCGGCCCGCAAGGCCCTGCAACGCAAGTAGTCGTCTGCAAGTCGAACCGCTTTCCCGGTCCGAGAGAGCTGATGCCGTCGATCCGGTCCCCATTCCGCGTTCTTGCCGTCCTGGCCATTCTCGGTTCGGTTGGTTTTGCCCAGGAGAGTCGTTCCAGGGCGAAAGCCACCGTGCCCGAGACCGCGACGATTGATTTCGAGAACGACCTGATCCCGATCTTCACCAGGTACGGCTGCAACGCCGGAGCCTGTCACGGGGCGGCCATCGGCCGTGGCGGCTTCAAGCTCTCGCTGTTCGGTGGCAATCCCCGGGCCGATTTCGATGCCATCGTCAGGCAACTCGAGGGCAGTCGCATCAACCTGGCCCGTCCCGAGCAGAGCCTCATCATTCTCAAGCCGACCGAATCGATCACCCACGGTGGTGGAGAGCGTTTCGACCTGGACCACGACGGCACGAAGCTCCTGCTGAAGTGGATTCGCCAGGGAGCTCGCCTGGTCACCCGGCGGACTCTCAAACGGGTAGAGATTTCTCCGAAGAAACACGTGGGGAACTCCCTGGGCCAACCGGTCACGCTGCGGGCCACCGCCCATTTCTCCGACGGCAGCAGCCGCGACGTGACACGGTGGACGGTCTTCCAGCCCGAGGACTCCTCGGCGGTCAGCATCGATCCCGAATCAGCCCGATCTCGCGTGCTTCGCCGCGGCCGACATATCGTCGTCGCCCGGTACCTGACCGAAGTCGTTCCGATCGAGTTCATCGTCCCGTTGACCGATTCGCAGGTCGACTTGGCAGCCGAACCCAGGCGAAGTTTCATCGACGACGAAGTCCTTGACTCTCTGACGACTCTCGGACTGCCCGTCTCCCCGATCGCCGATGACGCCACCTATCTGCGTCGGCTGACACTCGACCTCACGGGGCGACTGCCAACGATGGCCCGAGTGCGAGCCTTCCTGGCAGACGTGAACCCGAAGAAACGGCAAGCCTTGGCAGACGAACTGCTGGGATCCGAAGCCTTCACCGAATACTGGACCCTGCAACTGGCCACCCTTTTGCGGATTCGTCCTCAAAGCGGGGGGGAGGTCGAGGGAGACAGCCAGGGAGCGGCAACGTACCACGAGTGGCTCGCCGAACAAATTCGAGGTGGTGTCGGCTACGACCAATTGGCTCGCAGCGTGATCCGCGCCTCCGGCGACTCGCACGAGTACGGACCCGCCAACTTCTACCGCACCACCGGAGACCCCAGGAAACAGGCCGAGTTCATGAGCGAGTTGTTCATGGGCAGCCGACTGCGTTGTGCAAATTGCCACAATCACCCGCTCGACCGTTGGACACAGGACGATTACCACGGACTCGCCGCGATCTTTGCCAAGATCGATTCCGGACGGGTGATTGAGATCAATCCGGGCGGGCGGGTGATTCACCCCAGGACACTCGAGACGGCGGTCCCTCGCATCCCCGGCGAACAGTTCCTTCCCAAGACGATCGTCGATGGACGAGACGAACTGGCAAAATGGCTGACAAGTCCGGACAACCCGTACTTCGCCAGGGCGATCGTGAACCGGTTGTGGAAGCGGATGATGGGCCGGGGACTGGTCGAGCCAGCCGACGATTTCCGTGCGACGAATCCGCCAACTCATCCAGTACTGCTGGACAAGCTGGCCGATGACTTCGCCGAAAACGGCCACAAGCTGCGACACACATTGAAGCTGATCGCCGGCAGCGCCAGCTACGCCCGCAGTGCGAACGCGACGCCGGTGAACAAGTCGGATGACCGCTTCTATTCACACGCCATCCGGCAACGGCTGGAACCCGAAGTGCTCGCCGATGCGATTTCGGACGTGCTCGGCGTGGCCGAGCGTTACGGCGACGAACCCTCGGGCACCCGCGCCGTAACTCTGGTCAATCCGAAAACCCCGTCCCTGTCCCTGGACATCCTCGGCCGGTGCGGCCGAGACGAGTCGTGCGAAAGCTCGGCGGCCCCGGGAGGCCTGCCCCAGAAACTGCACCTGTTCAACGGGCCACTGATAAACGCTCGTATCGGCGTTCCCGGCAGCCGGCTGAGCCGGCTGGTTGCGGCGGGCACGTCGCCCGCGGAGATCGTCAACCAGTTCTACCTGGTCGCACTCAGCCGTCATCCCACCGACCGGGAAACACAACACTGGAAAAAACAACTGGACGCCATCACCACCGCCGACGGGAAACGGGCATTCCTCGAGGACTTCGTATGGGGTCTGTTGATCTGCCGGGAATTCGTCACGAACCACTAGTTAGCCACCAGGCACCGAATTCGGCGTCCGCAGAGACGGTCGCTGCCCGAAGTGGAGACAGAAGACCATGAACGACGCCACGCGATGCGACGGTGTGACCCGTCGCGACCTGCTGCGAGTCGGCGGTCTCACGGCCCTGGGATGGGGACTCGGCGATTTCTTCCGCCTGCAACACCTGTTTGCGGCCGAGACGTCTCCGGTTGCCAAGGCGAAATCCTGCATCCTGATCTGGCTCGACGGCGGCCCCAGTCACATCGAGAGTTTCGATCCCAAGCCGGACGCTCCTGAAGAGGTACGTGGTCCACTGAAGACCATCTCCACCAACGTCTCGGGCGTACGAATCAGCGAATGCCTCGAACAAACCGCCGGAATGCTCGACAAGCTCGCGATCATCCGCTCGATGACCTCGCCGCTTGGAGAACACAACTTCGGCACGCACTACCTGATGACCGGCTACAAGCCGTCTCCGGCCCTGGCCTATCCGACGCTCGGCGCCACCGTGGCTCACCTGAGAACTTCGGCCGGTGTGCTGCCGCCCAACATCGCGGTCCCAACTTTCACCGGCAAGGTTTCCGGCAACGGCTACCTGCCACCGGCCACCCAGCCATTCTCCGTGGGCGGCAGTTCCAACCGTCGCGACCGGAACAGGTCCAGCCTCAAGGTCCGCGACCTCGACTTCTACCGCGGCCTCGACCTGACACGTCTGAATCGTCGGCGGCAAATCGTCCGCGCGTTTGACGACTTCAGCCGTGCCAAGGATGCCGCGACACCAACCGCCACCGATCCGGACCTCGAACGAGCCTACAACCTGATCGCGTCGCCAAAGGCCAAGCGGGCGTTCGCGTTGACCGAGGAATCCGAAGAAACCCGACAGCGGTACGGTCGTGGGAACAGCATCGGCCCCAGTTGCCTGATGGCCCGACGACTCGTCGAGCGAGGTGTTCCATTCGTGACGGTCAACAGCACCGGATGGGACTCTCACCAGGACATCCTCAAGCTGAAGCAACGCTATCCCACCGACAAGAATGCCCCGCTTCCTTCACTCGACCGCGCACTCACTGCGCTGATCGGCGACCTGGACGACCGCCGGCTTCTCGACGAGACGCTGGTGGTGGTGATGGGCGAGTTCGGCCGCACCCCGAAGATCAATTCGGCCGGGGGACGGGATCACTGGCCCAACGTGTTCAGCGTTTTGCTGGCCGGCGGCGGAGTGAAGGGTGGCCAGGTCATCGGCAGCAGCAATGCGCTCAGCGAGTATCCGAAAGACCAGCCGGTCACACCTGCGGACCTTGCCGCCACCATCTACACCCTGCTCGGCATCGATCCGAATCAGGAACTACAGACCGCCGATGGCCGCCCGGTTCGTGTCGCGAGAGACGGAGCCCGGGTCATTGACGGGCTGATCGGATAGTGGCCGGTCGATTGAAAAACAGTCCGCTCGCG
>MDTE01156263.1_pt1 | contig 48900 bp, 40 predicted proteins | sample 811231 | NCBI WGS metagenome assembly MDTE01 (sample SAMN05326651, study PRJNA326480) | marine metagenome | isolation source: seawater | place: Indian Ocean: Red Sea | collected 2010 | reverse complement strand
GCTAACGCTGAAGAACAAAACTCAAATACTGACGCAGAAAATATTCAGCCTGAAGCTAACGCTGAAGAACAAAACTCAAATACTGACGCAGAAAATATTCAGCCTGAAGCTAACGCTGAAGAACAAAACTCAAATTAGTTTTTATATATAAAAATAATTACCTAACTAGAGCTTTTTTATACTTATAGGTACCAAATTAAGATCTGTATTTTTTGAAACTTGAAAGTTTTTAGAAATTTGTAATTGATTAATTAAATCACCAAACATAGATTTATGAGAAACAACCCCAGGTTGGGTCGACTTTAAACCTACAATGCCTTGAATTTTATTTTCCTGAGAAATCACTTCGATTGTTTGGCCTTCAACAATACCTAATTTTGAAGCATCTTCTGGATGTAGATCAAAAACAGGATTAGTTTGAGATTTATATCTACCATTTTCTAATTTAACATTAGATAATTCTTCATCAAACAAAACTCTACCTTGAACCAATAAATAGGGAAATTCTTTAGATGTTATCACTTCAATATCATCTGTAAAATTAATTGGATCAAATTTCAATAGAATATCTTGATTATTTGTAGAATTTTCCGATTTGTTATCAGAAAATAATTCACTCCAAGAATTTGGTGTCCACACAATTCCTTCTTTATCTAATAGATCATATGAAATATCTGAATACATAGAAACTTCATTGGAAATATCAGAAAAAATTTCTTCAGAAGATTTATATTCAAACTTTGAAGAGCCCATAGCTTTTGCAATTTGAATCAAAGTGTACCAATCTTCAGAAACTTCATCTTTAGAAGTCATACCAGGTCGAATAAACTGAATCCTTTTTTCTATATTAGTAAATGTTCCAGATTTTTCAGAAAAAACAGCTGCTGGGAAAATAACATCCGCCAACGATGTAATTTCATTATTTGAATAATCAGTAGTTACGAAAAAATCTAATTTCGCAATAGATTCTTTAAATTCTGAATCATTTCCATTAATCAATGTTGCATTTTCACCTATAGTCATTAAAGCCTTAATTTGACCTGAAAAAACCTCACGATTAAACTGACCAAGAGGAATTCCTGAAGAATTATTTAAATTTGAACCCCATACATCTTGAAAATAATTTATAATAGAATTGTCAGAAATTAAACGATACCCTGGCAAAAATGTGTTAGAACATCCTACATCTTTAATACCCTGCTCATTGGCTCCATCAAAAAGAGGGAAAATCCCTCCTGAATCACGTCCTAAACTACCGGTAACAAGTGCTAAATTAACCAAAGCTTTTGTACATTCAGCTCTCAATTGAGAAGGTAATAATTCTAAAGCATAAAGTATTCCAGCAGGAGAATCATTACCTATAATACGCGCAGCCTCCCTGATATCTTCAACTGAAACTCCAGAAATATTACTAACATTAATAATGTCAAAGCTCCAAAGACTCTTTTTTAAATCTTGAATCCCTAGAGTATATTGTTCAATAAAATCATGATCATCTAAAACTTCATCCAAAATAACTTTGATCATACCCGCAATTAGATGAAGCTCTGTACCATATTTTGGTTTTAACCATTTCGCAGCAAAACGGGTCAACTCTGTTTCACGTTGATCAATTACAACTAATTTTGCTCCATTATCTATAGCTTTTTTAATTGGTACGCCTAAAACGTTCTGTTTCTCTGTAAGATTACTAGATACAATCATAATACTTTTAGAATGTTCCAAATCCCAAATTGAACTACTAGAACCTGGTATTCCGGTCATTCTAAAAATTTCATCTGTAATTTCAGGAACAACGTTAGAATAAACATCAATATTATTTGAACCCATAATCAATCGAGTGAATTTTTGCAAAACATAAGCATCTTCATTTGTTGCAGTAGGAGAAATCAATGCTGCAAATTCTTTCCCAGAATATTTATTTAAATTATTAGCAACAACACTTATTGCATTTTTAAAAGTGGTTTCAACCAATTCACCATTAACTCTTATTAACGGCTTTGTAATACGATTATTATCATTGACAAAATTTAAACCAAATTTTCCCCTGAAACAAAGTTGTCCTTTATTTGCCGGACCTTCTAAATTACCAACAGACCTTATCAATCTATTTTTCTTATCAATCTCCATTTTCAATTCACAGCCAACTGGGCAATGAGGACAAATAGATTTAACAATCTTTGATGGTTTATCCCATTTAAAATCTTTCTCTACCAACGCGCCTGTAGGACAAACATCAATACAAGCACCACAAAATTCACATCCAGATTCCAATAAAGATCCTCCATTGGATGTGCCAATCAAACTACGCCCTGAGCGGCTAATGAAAGTTAAAGCATTGTCACCTCTAATTTCACTACAAATCCTTACACATCTACCGCACACAATACATAAGTTCATATCCATATCCCATAAAGGATCCTTGACTTCCAAAGGAAGATTTCTATTATTGTATGTCAATGGAGTATCTAAATCCATTTCCATATATCGAACTGTATCTTTAAGCTCACACCTTTCATTTTTGGGGCAAGTAACACATCTATCATTTACTGAGACATGTCTTAAACAAATATCACTCGGTCCACACAAATCAATTCTATGGCAAGTCAAACAACCATGAGGATGTTCAGAAATCAATAGCTCCATGATACCTTTTCTTAAATCTTTAGTTTCTTTTAGATTTGTTGTAACAACCATGCCTTCTGCCACAGGAGTTGTGCAAGAAGCCGGAGCTCCAGGTAAAGGTTTCATAACTCCATCTGGGCCAGGTTGCTCTACCTTCACCAAGCACATTCTGCACGCACCAAAAGATTTCATTCCAGGATAATAGCATAAATAAGGAATATACAAACCAGCATCAAGTGCAGCTTGCAAAACATTTTGACCTGGATCAGCCTCAACTTCTATTCCATCTATTTTCAATTTAACTTTAGTATCTCTTACAACCATTTTAAAAATTCCAATTTAAATTATATTAGTTATAGGTATATATTGTTTATCTTGATTCTCTCTATTTATTTCACCTAATGCTCTAGTATTTTTAGGTAAATAAACTAATTTTTCACAGCTCCCAGTCGGACATTTACTATCTTTAATATGAGAAATAAAATCAGGTTCAAAATAAGTTATTGCGGAGCGAATAGGATTAAACCCAAGTTGACCATGAGCGCATAAAGAACCCATTTGCATGTTTTGCCCAACATCTTTCATCAGATCTAAATCACCCTCTCTAGCCTCACAACGAGTAATTCTTTCAACAATTTCTAACAAATTTACCATTCCTAATCTGCAAGGAAAGCACTTACCACAAGATTCAAATTGACAAAAAGCTACTAAAATCCTAGTCATATCTACAGCACATTTTTCTTCATCAGCAACTATAATGCCACCAGATCCTAAAATTGCACCCGCTTGAGACATTTCTTCCAAATCTAAAGTCATATCCAAAGATTCTTTCCCTAAAACACCTCCCAGTGGACCTCCTGTTTGTAGCATTTTTAAAGATTTTCCATTAGGAATTCCTCCCCCAATTTCATGAATTATATCTCCAAGAGTTAATCCAAATGGCACTTCATACATTCCTGGTTTATTAATATCACCATTTAAACATATAATTACAGTCCCTTTACTCCGATTTACACCAATAGAAGAGTACCAGCCTTCTCCATGCTTAATTATTTCAGGTGCATAAGCTAATGTTTTTACATTATTTATGGTGGTAGGTTTTTCCCAAAGACCTGAAACAGCAGGAAAGGGTGGTTTAAATCTAGGCATAGCCCTTTTGCCTTCGATAGATTCCATCAATGCAGTTTCCTCACCTGCAACATATGAATCCCCAGTTAAAGAAATTTCAATATCAAAATTAAAATCAAAACCAAGTATATTTTTACCTAACAAACCTGATGAATAAGCTTGGCTAATTGCTTCTTTGGTTCTGTCAATAGGTCCATCATGACCGTGTCGAATAAAAACAACCCCATTAGATGCTCCAGTTGCGTAACCTGCAAGTAAAACGCCTTCCAAAAGCATGTGAGGATCGCCTTCTAAAATACCTTTGTCATTATAAGCGCCTGGATCACCTTCTTCGCAGTTAGCCAAAATATATTTTACTGGCCCAGGGGATCTTACCATAAAACTCCACTTTAACCCCGTAGGAAATCCTGCGCCACCTCTACCTCTGAGGCCAGATTCTTGCATTACTTTAACAATTTCATCAGGCTTGCCCAATTCTAAAGAGTCATTTAAAGCCTGATATCCTCCATTTGCGATATATTGCTGTATATTCCCTGGCGCAATATTTCCCACATTCTTCAAAGCAACCCTTTGTTGTAAATTAAATCCACTTAAATCTCTTAAACTTGAAAGACCATCTATTTCTTGTTCCCCTAAATAACCAATAATATTTACTTGATCTTTAAGAAGTTTCCCAGTTTCAATGTACTGCAAAATACCATCAATTGACTCAGAGGAAACATTTCCAAAAAACACTCTAGAAGACGATCCAGGCCTTAAAACATCAACTATAGGTTCTAAATAACAAAGCCCAATACAGCCAACCTGATCGATGTTAACATCTAATTTTCTGGAAGAAGTTTGCGTGGATATAGCTACAGAAGTTCCAAAAGCTCCTGCCGCTTGACCGCACATAGAAGAACCAATTCTAATCCAAGCTTTAGAGCTATTAACAAGTTGGCTCCATTCTTGCTCAGCTTCTATTTTTAATTGTGAAAAATTGGCCGTCAATTTATTTTTCCCATTTCATAAATTTAATCAGCAACAAAATCAATAATATTAGAAATTTCAGAAACTTTTACATTACCTCTCAATGAATGATTAATGCTAATCACAGGGGCTTGCTGGCAAGCACCTAAACAGGTGTTATACCTTACAGAAACATCTTTGTCTTTAGAGTCTCCTTCTTCTTCTAAATTCAATTTGTCTAAAAACCCTGATATCAGATCAGGAGCACCTTTTAAATGACAAGTAGGCCCCCAACAAACCTCTAAAATATTTTTGCAAGGGGGAGTAAATCTAAAATTTGTATAAAATGTTGCAACACCCCATACTTCATTAATACTAGTTTTCAAAAATGATGCAATTTCTTCAACAGCCTCATCAGGTATATATCCTATTTCATCTTGAACTAATAATAAGCATGATAAAACCGTTACAGTACCATCAGTTGGGCTGGATAAAATTTTATTTATTTCATCTTTGATTTTCTGTTCACTCAATTATGGTTCCCCTCTGATATATATATTAATGAGAAAATATAATAGCACAGCAACAATTAAGCATCATATAATAACAACTGCAATTTTGTTGAACATCAATTTTTTATTGCTTTTCCATAACTTTTGCAGCAATTTTCTTTCCTAACTGTACACTGTAATTCGTTCCACGATCTTCTGGATAAACTTGTGTTGTATTAAATAAATACAATCCTTTAATTGGGGTATTATGTTCTAAAATTATTTTTGAATAATTCGAACCAACTATAGGTTGTGCATAATCAACTTTATGTATGTAACTATCTTCTATAAAAGATCCATCAAATTCAGGGTTAATTTTCAATAAGTGTGGAATATACTCTGAAAGTAAATCTTTATGTTCTAACTTATACAATCTATTTTCTTTAGTTAAATAATTTGTAATATACAATATGTGCTTACCGCCATATAAACTAGAAGATACTAAATTAGTATGCTCAATAATTCCAACAAAAGGTATCGATGAGTCAGCGATATTTAGCCAATAATATTTTGAAAATGGCTTATTAATCACCAAAATCAACATTACAGCCGACATATACTCAACATTTTTTAACTTAGTTAAATACGAACGTTTAACATCAATTTGAGCTTCAATTAACTGTGAAAAAACAGGTGTGGAACAAGTCGCAATAACAGAATCAAATTTATATTTGGTAAATTTAATATTGGAATTAAAATGAGAATAGATTTGATCATCCGATTTATTTACTAAGGGTTGAGGAGAACTCCAGCTCGCTGGAGAATCATGAACTTCTAAACCTATAACTTTTTGATTTTGAATAATAATCTTACTAACATTTTGAGAAATATTAACACTATTTCCTTGCTTTCGAATCAAAGTTGTTAATTTCTCAAAAATTTGCTCAAAACCACCTATCGGATATATTAATTTTTCTTTAGAAAATTTATTACTCCTAGATGCAAACCTTGTATGAATTTTACCCCAGATCCAAGTCATTCCAATTTGATTGAAATATTGTTCTCCAAATTTCCCTTTCAACATAGGGCCCCAAAATGCATCATAAGCAGAATTTCCCGCATATTTCCGCAACCATTCATCAGCTGTGAAATTTTCTATTTTTTTCCAATCCTTAATCATGCTTATGAAAAGGGTTACTAATCCCAATCGAATTCTATTAACAATTGATATAGGGGAAAATTTAAGTAAATCCCAAGAAGAACCAAATTTATAAATCTTCTTATCATAAAACGTTCCAACAGAAGAATCTGAATATTGTAAAATTTCTCCCATATCCAATTCTTTTACTAAATCAATAATATCAACGTCACTTAAAAAAAGATGATGATATCCTCTTTCTAGCTTAGATCCATTCAAATCAAAAGTAGATGCTTGTCCACCCACAAAAGGTGCTCTTTCAAAAACTACAACCTCATGTCCCTTTTTGCCTAGCTCATACGCAGCCGTAAGGCCTGCAGCTCCTGCTCCAATAATTCCTATTTTCATGTAATTAAGACCTTCTAATAATTATTGTTATTGTTTTTATATTCAGAAAAATTTTGCGACCTGATTATTCCAGATAAAGACAAACTATCTCTCCATAAAAAATATTGTCCCATCAAAGTCACCGGAATCATTAAAGTAGCATGTAAAACCGATACATACCCAGATGCTAAAGGCCTGCTTAAATTTACTCCTTTAAACAATAATAATAACTCTCGCGAAACAAGTTCAAACATTACTATTCCACCTGGAACAGCAGGAATAGAGCTCGCAATATTAACTACTGAAGTTAAAATACCCATTAACATAGCCATTTTTAAGTATTCTGGATATATCTCTAAAAACCCAAATGCCATTGCTACAACATAAAACACCGCAATTTCCAAAACCCAAATGATAATAGATAAAATAATTATTGAAAATAATTTCATTGGAGATCTGAGCTGTTGCATTGCTTGAATTCCTGCAATAATTATATCCATAACATTTTTTTGTATAAAATTCGGGGAAAATTTAAATATATTTTTAGCAAATCTTTCAAACTGATTAGGCTTAATAACAATCAAAAAAATCATCGTACTTGAGAAAATAAATCCTACGCTGATAGTGATTTTAAAAAACTCCCACAACCAAATATGATTCTCAAAACCCCCAACAAATAAATTGTCTGCTGGCAAAACATTAAACCCACTAATAAAAATAATATTAAAGTATTCGCATCAAAAATCCTTTCTAGCAATACCGTAACCAATCCTACAGAAAATGGTATTTTTTCTCGCTGAAATAAACAATAACTCCTAACCAATTCCCCAAGTCGAAACGGGAGTAAATTATTCGCCATATAGCCAACCACTACAACTGGATATACTCTTTTCAATTTAGTTTTTTTAGTTGGTTCTAGTAAAACTTGCCATCTTAAAGACCTAGGAATTAGAGAAAAAATATAAATTAACGCGCCTAAGGTAATTAATAAATAATTTGCTTTAGAAATTGAAGAAAACATTTCGTCAAAATTTACAGTAAAAACAAAAATTACTAATAAAAAAATACTTATGAATAAAGATATAAATCCTTTATGTTTTTTTATAAAAGACATTTAATAGCCAAAACAATACTTTATACTTTGATTTATGTTGTAAAATTAGATAAAAATTAACTACAAGTAAATTTCAATAATCATTACAACGTAAAAATAACAATAGATATAAAACAGTATACCACTGAGAGGATCACAATGGATCTAACTAACAAAATTGCAATAGTTACAGGTGGCGGTCAAGGAATAGGAAAAGGAATTTGTGAAATCCTTTCAAAGAATGGAGCTATCGTTATAGTAACTGACATTAATTTAGATTCTGCAAAATTAGTTTCAAACAAAATCAGTTCAAAAAATTCTAATTCAACTGCATATCAACTAGATGTAACAAAAAATATTGATACTTTTTCAGTGACTAAAGAAATTTTTGAGCAATTTGGGAAAATTGATATCCTTGTTAACAATGCTGGAATTGTTGCTGCCCCAAACTGGGAAGAAGCTCAAAAACTAACTGAAGAAGACTGGGATTTAACATATCAAGTTAATCTCAGGGGATTGGCAAAAATGACTGAATCTACCATTCGATATATGAAAGATGCTAGATACGGGAAAATTATCAACATAGCTTCAGTTGCGGGAAGAATTGGGGGAACATTTCATCCTCCTTACAGCGCAACAAAAGCAGGTGTCATCAATTACACCCAATCAATGTCTGTAATATTAGCAAAATTCAATATAAATATTAATACAATTTGCCCGGGACATGTATGGACTGAATTAGCACATCGAACTTCAATGAATCAAAAAATCGCAGAAGGCGAACAACACAACTCACTTAGAAAAGTTTTTGAAAACAATGTAAAAACTTGGGTGCCTTTAAAAAGAGAACAACAACCCCGTGACATAGGATATTTAGCCGCTTTTCTAGCCTCAGATTATTCAAAAAATATTACCGGACAAGCTATAAATATTGACGGCGGAATTTATATGAATTAATCAACGGGTTTGATTAATGGCTTTGGGCGTATATTCAAAATTATAACCAGATCTAATAAAAAAATATCCATCTTCGCTACCTAATTTTTTGTCAAGTGAACGATTCCACAAATATAAAAAACTTTTCTGCCAATATTTATAATCTACAATAGAATTGAATATTTCTTCATAAGGTTTTGACAAAGCTGTTTTATATTCCTCTGGAAACCACCATCTATGTTTAAACCTAATTCCATAATTAAAACCATCAATTTGATCTAATCTTTTGACATTATTAGAATGAATAATAGCTAAAAAATATTCATCTTCTGAATGTGGTAAATTCTCAACAAAACCACTATAAACAACATTTTTGTAATGTCGTAAATACCAAACCCAAGGCCAACTAAATCCATTAGTCGAATCAATAAAAATTAATTTTTTATCAACGGTTTCTGTATTATCTATTTTCTCAATTAAACTCATGATAGCTTTCACATCTGGAGAAGTTTGTGTATAAATCAGCAGCTCAAATGGTGTGTCAGAATTTTTATAAGTAAGATTAAAAGAAATAAAAATATTCCAAATTACAAACAGTATTGCAACTGGCAAAATAAAAAAAAGCCTGTAATTTTTTTTATAAAAAACTTCAACAAACTTCAAATTTTTATAATACATCAAGTTAGTGTTCGTATAAACATCAGATAAAAACTTACCGCCTAAAATAGTTAGAGGAAGAACCATATTTATCAAAAGCCAAGGCATTTTTTCGCTAGCAATTCCATATAAAAGAAAAGTTACAACTACCCAATAAGATAAAAATATTCCAAATTTATCTTTATTTTTAATATAGTAAACGATAGCAAAAATACCAATAACAAAAACTACAAACTCATAAATTATCATAAGTAAAATATAATAAAACCAAGGTTGTCCTCCTCTAGCAACATCTTGTTGTATAATCCAATACCCTAAAGAAGCCCAAAATCCAGAACTTATGCCATTAAAATCAGTAAAAAAAACCGTAAATAAAATGATAAAAAGTAAATAAAATATAACAAAACACTTCCACCAAATTTTCAAGCCAATATATTTTGCCCCTAAAAAAATAGAAAATAATGTCAAACTTAGTACAATATAAAATGCTATAGCCTTTCCTCCGCCATAAGGTGTTCCTACAGGAGCGATTGAATAATCTGAACTAGCAAGAATCAACCCAATTGAATTAAACAATGATAAATCTTGTAAAATACTAAAAATCCCAGCACTTATAGGTAAAACCAATCCAATCATTAAAAATAATAATGTTTTATATCTTGAAGAATCATTTACAGACAATAATGAAACAACAGAGGCCAAAAAGATTTTCCATTGATTCACAAGCACTTCTTTAACACTACCATTTGTCTTATATATTCTTGAAAAAAATCGATGGTTTTTTATAATCAAATACAAAAACAAGTAAAAACTCAAACTAAATATAATCAAATATCCAGTCTCTTTTGTGCAAAATAATAAAGAGGAAATTAAAGAAATTAAATATAAATTCCTTTTCTTTCCAGAATCTATATAATTCCAAATTACTATAACTAAACTTAATGTTAAAAAAACAACAATAATGTCGTTTCTAGCAAATCTACTAAAATAAAGTATAGAGGGAGAAATAGTAATTAAACATGCTGAAAATATTGCCCCAACACTTCCTAATTTAAATCGGAAAAAATAAGGTAAAAATACTAAAAGGGACCCAATAATGGCATGTAAAAATCTTGCGAAGAAATTGCTGTCTCCAAATATTTTAAAAATTAATGCTATAGCTTCCATTTGAAGTGGCCCATGCATCATTGGGTTATGTTGATAGCCTTCTCCAAACGCTAACTCCCATGCAAAATAAGCATGTAAACTTTCATCATGATGCATCACTCTATCGCCCAAACCCCACATCTTACTAAACAATGAAATACAAAAAATTATAATAAATATTATTAACAAAACATTTGGGGAAATTTTTCTAAACTCTGAGACCATTTTATTCTCTTACTCTGAAAATCTTAATTACAGTATTTTGAAAAACCACATCCATGTATTGACCAAATTTGGAAGTATCATCGATCTGATATTTATTAATCTCTCTAGGCCCAACAATTAAGTGTGATACATCATATTTTTTCATCAATTCCAAAACATTACTTATATCATCACTAGTATATATATTAAATACATCTTGTTCCCTAAAATAAATTTCTTCAGCTTGGTTTCGCCATTGAGCTTGATGTCCAGGCCAGCCTAAAATAGTTGGTAATCCTGTGAAAGATGAAATCCTACTATACTCTGAATAATCATTCCCAACCGCCTCAACAATTCCATCAATGTTTTTAATATTTCGATATAAATAATTTATAGCTTGTAATTCATTGTCTTGTAAATATGCAATCCCATCTAGTGTATTATTATGTGCTTTTTGAAATTTATTTATTGGTGCAATAATTGTATAAACACATAAAATCAATAAAACCACAGAAATTATGCCTCCCCAAAATTTAACCAGGTAATTTATAAATCCTCCGGCAAAAATCTTCAAATTAAACACAATACCTATCACCAAGCCACAGGCTAATGAAAAAATAATCCAACTCTGAAAATAAAGCTTGAAAACAGTATTCATCCTCTCAAATCCACCAACAAAAATATCATCCAAATAAATTAGTTCTGGAATTATTAACAACAACAGAGTAAAAGATATTAAGGTAACGCTTAATATTTCAATTCGATCCGCAAAACGAAAAATTAAATTCATTCCAATTGAATAAATCCCAAAAAATATAAAAATATAAAGTGGAATGATTTCAAAAAATCTATCAAATAATTCGCTGCCAATTTTTCCGTTTTCTAGAAATAAATAAGCCCATACACTAAAAATCATAGATGTTAAAAATATTGATATTAACAAAATCGAAAAGGAAATTTTAACTTTTAAACTTTTGACAAAAAAGTACATCATAAATGGCAATGTAATAAGAAAAAACATGAACCAAATTGATAAAAATTGCAGCCAATTAGAATTTGGACCTATAAACACTTCAATTTGATAATTTGAAGTGTTTATTGAATTTAAAAACGGCAAAATTGATAAAAAAGATACTGAAAATATAATCGCAAACATTCCCAATATCCTGAATATATTGCCTCTAAAAATTATGATTCGCAAACAAATCATAACAATAGATAAACCAACCAAAAATGGATAATCCCATAAATTTATAAACCCTACACAACCTAATATCAATCCCATTAAAAATAATTTGAAATAAACAGAAATATTATTGAATTTAACATTCGCAGATAAAAATACTGATAACTCAACCAAAGACGCAATATAAAGTAATACAAAAGGCATTGACATTAAATGAGGATGCAAATCTCCAACTATAAATGAAAAAAATGGAAACTCATTGATTGTATAATCTTTGACCACACCAAATTCCGTAAGTCCTATTACACGTGAAACATCCCACCACCAAGATGAATTAAGAGAATTAAAACTCTCTATAGGGTTGAAAAATAAATTACCCAAGCCGCCCGAAAATATCATAGCAATAAAATCAAAAAGTATTTTTGAATTAGGCACCAATAAAAGTAATGCTACTGAAAAAAAACCACTCCATATCGAATATTTAAAAGTGTGATATCTGAGATAAATCACATTAAACACAATATAAAATATTGAAATTGAAGACAAAGCCGAAATTAATGGTAGTGACAAATTATAAATTACAGAAGATTTAATCCCGATTAACTCACCCAAAGTTCCAAAAACCCAATAACCAAAATAATAATAATTTACAGATTCACCTTTAAACCAAGCATCTTCTGGGGGAGAAAAATCTGTATGAATCACAGAATTTAAAAACATGAAATCCATAGGTTGTTCTGTATTAATTATCGACGGATCTTGAAATCGAAATATCAAAAACAATAAAAATATCCCAATAAAAACCACCTCTGAAATTATAAAAGTAGAAAAATTTTCTACAATCAACTTCAAAAAATATTTTTTTGAAAAATAAAACCACACCAACCACATAAAAAATAAAATAAACAATAAAACAATTGTTAAATTTTGAGTAGCTGGAAAAAGTTTAAAAGTGCTAATTATCCATACAATATATCCAATAATTAGAACGCCTAACACTTTGGAAATCGCCAACCCCTTATCCTTAAATGATGCAAATAAATATGCAGATATGGGTAAAAATAAAATCCCCAAAAACTCAACTATAGTAATCCATAATAAAATTTGTAAAATCATTTTGACCTATAATTCAATTTCTCCAAAAAGGGAACTAACGAATAATTCAGAATCAAATTGACTAATATCCGAAACATCTTCCCCCGTTCCCATAAATAAAACTGGCAGATTGAGTTCTTGAGCAATAGCAATTACAATTCCACCTTTAGAAGTTCCATCAAGTTTTGATAAGAACACACCATCACAAGGTATACTTTGCAGAAAAGAGCTTGCTTGCAATAAACTATTTTGCCCAATACCTGCATCTATAGTTAATATTACTTTCACTTCTTCAGATTTTTTATACCTAGAAATAATTCTGTAAATTTTTTTCAATTCATCCATCAAATTTGTTTTCGTATGCAACCTTCCTGAAGTATCTACTATTACAACGCTAGATTTCCGTGCATTCGCAGCTTCCATACTATCAAAAACAACTGCCCCAGAATCTGAACCTTGGTTACCGCCTATTACTTCAATGCCTAAAGAGTCCCCCCAAGCTTTCATTTGGTCAACAGCTGCTGCACGAAAAGTATCTGCTGCTGAAATTAAAACTTTGTAGTTTTGATTTGAAAACAAATTTGCAATTTTTGCCACACTGGTTGTTTTACCGGATCCATTAATCCCAACCATCAAAATCACCATACTAGAATCCTGGGATCTTTCAAATACAATTTTATTTTCAAAAAATAATAAATCCTGAATTTCATTTTTCAATTCTTTTATAATATCTAACCTATTAAATTGCTTAGATTTTAAACGTTCTTTTATAGTTTCTAAAAGTCTCTCTGAAGTTACAAATCCTACGTCCCATGAAATAAGCATTTCAAATAGCTCGTCCCATGTATCTTCAGAATCTCCACTTTCAATTAAAAATCTTGATAGCCTATCTTTCAAAAAATCTACAGATTTAGAAAAAAATACTTGATTTTCACCTACATTTTGTTTTGAAAAAAAATTCTTAAACATTAAAAAATCCTGATAGTTATATTTTTCATTATTTATACATTTATAAAAAATCAACCAAATCTATTATTAAATAAGCTTATTATACGCCTTAATATGACTGTCGCACTTGGAATTTTATAATAATAACAACTTTGAGTTGTGTATTCCAAATTCATCTTCTTGATTTGCTTAAATAAAAATCTTAAATATTCATCAGAATTGATATCTTGAGCTGTCATTATCAATGCATTTTCACGATTAATTGAGTAGTAATTTTTTCTAATTCCTTTTGTTTGAAATTTATACTTAGAATACAAATTTTGAGCATTGAAATTTGATTTTCTTACTTCTAATGTGCAAATTTTTGAGCCAATTTCTATAGATTTGATTAAAGAAACTACAAGTAATAATTTACCTATTGAAATCCTTCTAAATAATGGATCAACTCCAAAAGAATCAATATGAAATTCATCAAGTATATTAGACATCTTGATAAATCCAATAATTTTATGTTTATAAAATCCGAAAAACTTTATTTTAATTATTGCAATATACCCCAACCAATCTTCTGTTTTTTTTGAAACCTCAAAAACAGAATTTGAAAAATTCTCTCCAAACACTTTTTTCTCAAGCAGTTGCAAAGCAAATAAATCACTAATTTGTACTGGTCTTAATAAAATTTTCATGTTTTCATGTCTATAAATGTCTATAATTTAATTAAAATTCAAATTTTTTATTTAAAATATACATAAATCAAGCTTTCAACCTTTGTTTATTGCAAACTATATTTTATATAAATCGTTACTTTTTTTGTGAAACAAAACATAAGATTATTATCAATAACTGAAAGTTTATATAGACAATTGTCTAAGATAACAAAAGAACAAATTGATCAATTAGTTTTAAAGTTTCAAAAAGGAAACAATGAATCCTTCATGAAACTTTATGAACATTTTTACGTTAAAATTTTCAGATACATCTATGTAAAATGTGGTCAAGTTCAAGATTCAGAAAATCTTACGCAAGAAGTTTTTATAAAAGCTTACAAAAGTATTGCATCTTTTAAATTTAAAGTAGAAGGAGATTATAGACCATCATTTTCATCTTGGATTTTTACGATTGCCAGAAATCAAACCATTGATTATTTCAGAAAAAATTCCGGAAAAATTGAACCTTCAATTTACGACATAACTGAAAAATCTTTGTCAACTTCATCAAATTTAGAAGAAAAATTAGATGACAAATTACTCTTAAATAAAGTTGTTCAAAATATGCAATATTTAACCAAATTACAGAAAGAAGTCATTACCCTAAGGTTTACATCTCAAATGTCATTAAAAGAAACATCAATAATCCTCAATAAAAACGTAAATTCTATTAAATCCTTACAACACTCAGCAATAAAAAAATTAAGAGACTTAATCAATGAATAATATTAAAAACCTTCTTAAGCTATTATTACCTAAAACAAGAATAAAAAATAAAAACTTCATAGAAAAATTAAATGATGGCATCGAAAAAATATTAAACTCTGGAAATAACACTCAATTTATTAATCCAAAAACCAATCTTGATGAATTATTATTAACTGCTTCTAAAATCAATCAAGCTTTTAAATCTATTAATCCCAAAATCAAACCTTTAAATTTAAACCAATTTGAACCTGATGAACGTCCTAAATTTTTCAACTTGTTTAAACATTTTTCTAAATCAAATTTATATCCAAAACAATTGTCTCTATCAGTATGTTTGATACTAATAATCTTTAGTTCATCTACATTTGGCTTATATTATTCTGGTAGTAATGCCTTACCTGGTGAAACTCTTTATTGGGTCAAAAACATTGAAGATAATATTTCATTGAGAATGCAAAAAAATAATTTCCAAAAAGCAAAAAAACATATGGAAATTTCTGCTTCTACAGTTCACGAAATGAAACAGTTAATTGAAAAAAATAAAATTCAAGATACGAAAATTGCTTTAAAAAAAGTACAAGATAATTTGACAATTGCAGGTCAAATTTATAATAAACAAATCAATTATGATCATACTGTATTGCAAACGATCAAGTTTGAATCAATAAAAAATTATCCACGTAATAACACAGAGTTGTCACAGTATCAATTGACATCAACAAATTTGTTGTTAAGTGAAGAATTAACTAATTTCCAAAATTATATTAATTTATCTATGAAAAATGACAGCTGGCAAATAAAAAATATACTTTTACACTCATGTAAAAATTTAATCAAATCAAATCAAACTCAGGATTCAAAAATTACAAAAAATCAAAACGATTCTGATGTAATTTTATGTAAAACTGTTTTGTCATATCATATTTTTTTCTTGTCTTTACAAAATACCTATCAAAATTCTACCAACATAAACTAAACAATTATTCTACCAAAGGATACTTGACTATAAATGCCCCGCCTAAATAGAATAAAATTTCATATTACCTGTAGCCTAACAACTTAAAAAAAATCTATTTAGTGCAAACTCTCTCAAGAATAATAAAATTAACTGTCTCTGGAAATAAGACACTCTTAATTTCCACATATATAGCAACATTTATTTCAGGCATTGCTCTGCTATTACAACCATATCTTATAGGATTAGTTATTGATCAAGTTGTAGAATCTCTCAATAGAGGAGAGTCAGTTCATGTGAATCAAATTCTTCAATCTACTTCTTTAATCTTTATTACAGGATTAATTCGAGGCATTGCAGTATATTGTCAATCTTATTTATCTGAAAAACTTGCCCAAAAACTTGCCTATACTATGCGAAATAAATTTTACGACCATGTACAACATATGGATTTTAAATTCCATGATGAATTTCATACTGGAAATTTAATGTCAAGGGCAATCACTGATGTAGAGGCAATGAGAATGTTTGTAATAGGAGCTATGATAAGAGGTCCATATTTCATCCTACTTTTCAGTGTCGTATCAATAATCCTTCTCTATAACGACCTTCTCCTTGGAATAATTGCTATGTCATTTATGCCTGTTATAGGAATAATGTCTTCATATACAAGGCTCAAACTATCAAGCATATGGAAAATCGTCCAAGAACAATTAGCGCATTTAAGTGTAATTCTCCAAGAAAATCTTACGGGAATGAAAGTTGTAAAATCTTTTAACGCGCAACAACATGAAGTAAAAAAATTCGACTTAGAAAGTTTCTACATCTCAAAATCAATGATTAGGGCTACAAAAATTCAAACTAGAAATTCTTCAGCTCTTGAGTTTTTATATATTTTATCTACTGGATTAGTTGTTGTAATAGGTGCTTATAAAATAATTGAAGGTGATTTAACTGCAGGACAATTAGCTCAATTTGTTTTTTATCTTGGCGTTCTTGCTATCCCCGTCAGATGGATAGGAATGTTAGTCAACAATATAGCAAGGACTGTAAGCGCAGGAACTAGGCTTTTTGACGTTTTAGATAAAAAATCTGAAGTACAAGAACTAAAATCTCCAATAATTTTGAAAAAACCTCAAGGAGAAATAACATTCAAAAATGTAACCTTTGGGTATACAGAAACAAAACAAGCTATAAAAAATATTTCTTTCAAAATCGAACCTGGAGAAACTGTTGCTTTCCTTGGGTCACCTGGTAGCGGCAAAAGTACTATCGCACAGTTAATTCCAAGATTTTATGAAATAAAAGAAGGCCAAATTCAAATTGATGGATTAGATATTAAATCTCTAAGTTTGAAATCGCTTAGAAATAATATAGGTATAGTAAGACAAAGCCCTACTTTATTTCCAGTAAGTATCTCAGAAAATATTGCTTACCAAGATATTGATTCCAATCAATCTGAAATTGAAAAAGCTGCAAAAATAGCTCAAATACATAATTACATTAAAACATTACCAAATGCATATCAAACCATAGTAAATGAAGACGGCTCTAATCTTTCAGGTGGTCAAAAACAAAGAATAATGATAGCTAGAACCATATTACATAACCCAGCAATTCTTCTGTTAGATGACTCAACATCCAGCGTGGATGCAACCACAGAAGAAAATATCATAAATGCAATGAAAAAAGTAATGGAAAACAGAACCTCAATAATCATTACACATAGATTAAATACAATTAAAAATGCAGATAGATTAATAATTTTTCATGAAGGAGAAATAGCTGAAGAAGGGACGCACAACAAACTAATAAAAAGTAATGGGCTGTATAAAGAAATATATAATTTGCAAATGATAGCTGATGAAAAAAATAAAGATATTATTGAAAGTTTACAATAAACAATAAAAAACAATGAGAAGTTTCCAAAAAATTCAACGAAATACAAGTGAAAAAAACAATTCTGATGAAATATTCGGTAAAGCTTACGATAAAAATGTTTTAAAAAAACTTTGGCCTTATATTAGCAGATATAAACTACTAGTTTCTTTAAGTATCATTGCAATGCTAGTTTATACTTTTGCGCAAGTATCTCTACCACTAATTATTAAGTACGCAATTGACGTATATGTACAAACCAAAGACAAACAAGGTTTGCAAACAATATTCTTATTATTCGTATTCGTTGGGGTGATAATTGCTATTTCAAACTATACCCAACAATATTTGGTTGCTAGAGCTGGTCAAAAAATTTTATACAACCTAAGGTCTGATACATTCAAACATTTGCAAAAACTCTCTATGCATTTCTATAACTCAACAGAAACTGGCAGAATAATGTCAAGGATTATGGGCGATGTATTTCAATTACAAGAATTTTTAAATATAGTAATATCAGCTGCCACTGATATATTTGTCTTGTTAGGAATCATTATTGCAATGACAATAATGAGCCCAAAATTAGCTTTACTAGCAATGGTAGCTACACCTATATTAATATTTGCTCTAATTATTTGGCAACCTATCGCGATAAAAACTTACATTTCTGCTAGAAAAGCGGTTTCGGGCGTGAACAGTGATCTTAATCAAAACTTAACTGGTATACGAGCTGTTCAAAGTATGAATCGGCAACAAATTAACATAAATGTTTTTAATAAATTAAACCTTGCAAATCAGTCTTCAAACAACAAATCAGCTGCAATATCTTCTGTGATGGGTCCAATAATAGAAATACTTAGCGCTCTATCTGCAGGATTAATCTTATTTTTCGGATCGCAAATGATTACATCAGAAACTATTGAAATTGGTACTCTAGTAGCAATGATATTATACATAGAACGATTCTATGGCCCCATTCGAAATATTACTCAACACTACACAATGTTACAAAGATCTATGGCTTCAGGAGCCAGAATAGTTGAACTACTTGAAACTCCAATTGAAAAACAAGATTCTCGGACAAATAAAGAGTTACCTTCTTTAAAAGGCAACATCGAAATAAAAAATCTAAACTATTCTTACCCTAATTCACACCAAATTTTGAAAAACATTAATCTTTCAATAGAATCTGGGCAAACCGTTGCCCTAGTTGGAGAAACAGGATCTGGAAAATCAACTCTAATTTCATTAATTACACGTTTATACGAAATAGAAAAAAAGGATGGTGAAATCCTAATTGATGGCTTGCCAATCAATCAAATTACTAAAAAATCTCTCCTGGATCAAATAAGTATTGTTCTGCAAGATCCTTTTTTATTCTCAGGCACAATCAGAGAAAACATCAAATATAACAGACAAGAAATGTCAGATGAACAAATGATCAATGCAACAAAGTCAATCAATGCAAATCAATTTATTTCCGAGTTAGAAAATGGATACGATACTATGTTACATGAAAAAGGAGAAAATTTAAGCATTGGCCAAAGACAATTAATCAGCTTTGCGAGAGCAATAGCTCATAACCCTAGACTTTTAATTCTGGATGAAGCAACTGCAAGTATTGATTCAAAATTCGAAAATTTAATTCAATCAGCACTAGAAACTTTGCTTAAAGGCAGAACAGCAATAGTGATTGCACATAGACTCTCAACAATTAGAAATTCCGACAAAATTATTGTATTAAAAAATGGAGAAGTAGCAGAACAGGGTAACCATAATCAATTAATTAAACTCAATGGCATATATTCTAATTTATCAAAAATTCATTCCGGTCGACATTCAAATTCCCAAAACATTAATACATAAAGTATATTTGATTAAAATTACAAGACCCAAATAATTATTGACATCAATTAAAGCAACATGATAGCCTTCTGAATATAGTTTAATACATACATTATGACTAGGAGTAGTAGCGTGCACTCTTGCTCTACAGAGAATGGGATATAGCTGAGAACCCTGAGATTACTGAACGTGAACTCACCTACGAGTGTCCATGAATCTTTCTAAATAACATGGCGTGATGACTACGATTTAGTCTAAGGCTTTTGCCTATAAGCGGTCTGAGCAATCAGTCAAACCGGGTGGTACCGCGGGAAATTTTTTCTTCCCGTCCCTGTATTGGGACGGGTTTATTTTTTTATAAACCTTTTTTAAATCAAATAAATATATTTATAGGAGTTAGCTAAATGAAACTAAATGGATCTCAGCTCATATGTGAAAGCTTGCTCCTTGAAGGAGTCGAATCTGTATTTGGGCTTCCCGGAGGAGCCATACTTCCGCTGTATCAAACATTACCAGAATATCCTGATTTAAAACATATATTAGTTAGGCATGAACAAGGTGCTTCACATGCAGCTGATGGCTTTGCAAGAGTTTCTGGGAAACCGGGTGTAGCGTGGGCTACTTCTGGGCCAGGAGCAACAAATCTAGTCACAGGAATTGCAACTGCACAAATGGATTCTGTACCAATGGTCTTAATAACAGGACAAGTACCCAGGGCCGCAATAGGTAGTGATGCTTTTCAAGAAACTGATACCACAGGAATTACTTTACCTGTTACAAAACATAATTACTTAGTAATGGACGCAAATGAAATTCCACAAATTATTAAAGAGGCCTTTCATATTGCCTCAACAGGTAGACCTGGGCCTGTTTTAATTGATGTCCCAAAAGATGTTCAAACTGAGGAAACTGAATTTGATAGTGCCACCTTTAAAGAAGAATATCAAAATATCAAAATCAATTTACCTGGATATAAACCAACATTAGAAGGCAATATAGCCCAAATCAAACGTGCTGTAAAATTAATCGAAGATTCCGAAAAACCAATAATTTTAGCTGGTCATGGAATAATTTTTTCAGATGCTTATCAAGAACTTAAAGAACTTGCCGAAAAAGCACAAATACCTGTGATCACAACACTGCTAGGAATTAGTTCATTTCCTCAAACACATGTCTTATCCGCAGGGTGGCCAGGGATGCATGGAATGGCTTATTCTAGCTTAGCCATCGAACAGTCAGACCTGCTAATAGCTCTAGGAATGAGATTTGATGATAGAATCACTGGAAAACCCAGTACATTTGCACGAAAATCCAAAAAAATACATGTAGATATTGACCCTTCAGAAATAAGCAAGAACATAAAAGTCGATGTTCCTATAGTTGGCGATGTCAAGCACGTATTGAAAGAATTAAACCCTCTGATTAATAACAAAACCCATTCAAAATGGTTACAAGAAATAGAATCATTAAAAATAGACCACCCTTCTCTTCAAATTAGGAATACTGAAAAACTGCTTCCTCAATATGTTGTGAAATCTTTAGATGAAGTAACCAAAGGAGATGCAATTATAGTCACCGGGGTTGGACAACATCAAATGTGGGCAGCTCAACATTACACCTATACAGAACCTAAAACATTTGTAACTTCAGGGGGATCTGGAGCAATGGGATATGAAGTCCCTGGTGCAATGGGTGCTCAAGTCGCCAGACCTGATAAAACTGTGTGGTCAATAGCTGGAGATGGGGGATTTCAAATGACCATGGCTGAACTTGCCACATTAGTTGAAAATAAAATACCTGTAAAATTTGCAATTCTAAACAACAATTTTTTGGGCATGGTTAGGCAATGGCAAGAATTTTTTTTCAACAAAGATTACGTCGCCACACAATATTCAAAAAACCCTAACTTCGTTAAACTTGCAGAAGCTTTCGGAATGCTTGGAATAAAAGTTACAGAAAAAAAACAAGTGAAACCTGCAATTCAAAAAGCAATGGATTATGATGGTCCAGCTCTTATCGATTTTATAGTGGAAGAAGAAGAAAATGTTTATCCCATGATCCCGGCTGGACAATCAGTAGAAAATCTAATAGAAGAACCAAAACCTAAAAAGGCATTGTCATCATGATACAAAATACTCTTTCAAAACACACCATCACTGCTCTTGTTCAAGATAAACCTGGTGTATTAAATAGAATTTCTAGTATGTTTAGGCGGCGTGGATTCAATATTTCTAGCTTAGCAGTAGGTCAAAGTGAGTCTGAAAATCTATCCCGAATGACATTTGTTGTTGACGGAGATGATAAAGTTGTAGAGCAAGTCACAAAACATCTTCACAAATTAATTGATGTGATGAAAGTTGTAGATATTTCTGAGGAAAATATAATCTCTAGAGAATTAGCTTTAATCAAAGTTAAAGCAGGTGCAGACAATAGAGACCAAGTAATGCAAATAGCTAGTATGTTCAGAGCTAATATCATTGATGTGTCAAAAGAATTTTTGCTGGTTGAAGCTACTGGAGATGAGAATAAAATTAATTCCTTAATTAACCTTCTTGGTGACATAGGCGTTAGTGAAGTTATGAGAACTGGTTCTGTCGCTATGAACCGTGCTAGCAATAGAAACGGGAAGAAATCCAAACAATCTAAACTTTTAAATCGCAAATGGGAAGAAGCAGCTTCAGTTTAATATAACAACACAATACAAAATTTTAATATTGAAATAAGAGAGTAAAACATGACAAAAAAAATATTCTACCAAAATGATGCAAATCTAGAAATTTTTAAAAATAAAACTATCGGAATAATAGGTTATGGTAGTCAAGGACATGCGCATGCATTAAACCTCAAAGATAGTGGGGTGTCTGTATTAGTGGGGCTTCATCCAGAAAGTAAAAGTATCCAAAAAGCACAAAATGAAGGACTTGAAGTAGGCACTGTTAATGATGTGGCAAAAGAATCTGACTTGATAACAATTCTTGCGCCAGACCATATCCAACCTACTATATACAGAAACGAAATTGAACCTAATTTATCTGCGGGTAAAACCTTAATGTTTGCACATGGATTTGCAATACATTACCAAACAATTACACCTCCGCAATCAATTGATGTTTCAATGATTGCGCCTAAAGCACCAGGACATAGAGTTAGAGAAGTTTTCACTAAAGGATCTGGTGTCCCAGGATTGTTAGCAATTCATCAAGACACATCAGGCAATGCAAAAAATATCGCCCTAGCATACTCAAAAGGTATAGGGTGTACTAGGGCTGGAGTACTAGAAACAACTTTTAAAGAAGAAACAGAAACCGATCTTTTTGGAGAACAGGCTGTTCTTTGTGGTGGAGTTACAGAATTAATTAAAGTTGCATTCGAAACCATGGTAGAAGCAGGCTACCAACCTGAGTCTGCATATTTTGAATGTATGCATGAATTAAAATTAATAGTAGATCTACTCTATCAAGGAGGAATGGAATACATGAGATATTCAGTTAGCGACACTGCTGAATATGGTGACTATTCAAGAGGTCCAAGAGTTATTGACGACAAAGTAAAACAAAACATGAAAGCTGTTTTAGAAGATGTGCAAAATGGAACTTTCGCTCGTGAATGGATAGCAGAGAATGATGAAGGAAGACCAAGATTCAATCTGATGAGACAAAAAAATGCTTCTCATCCTATAGAAGAAATTGGCAAAGAATTAAGATCTATGATGGACTTCCTCAAAGATTCTAATTAAAAACTAACGTAAATCTAATTAACAAAGAGAGCAAAAATGTCACAAGAAAAAGTTTTGATTTTTGATACAACTCTAAGAGATGGCGAACAGTCGGCGGGAGCTGGACTCACTGTAACCGAAAAATTAGAGATAGCAAATCAATTAAATTTGCTCGGTGTTGACATAATAGAAGCTGGCTTTGCAGCTAGTTCAGAAGGAGACTTTGATGCTGTTAAAAAAATTTCCAATTCACTTTCTGGTACTACAAAAGTTGCCTCATTAGCCAGATGTAACAAAGAAGACATCAAAAAAGCTGGAGAGGCATTAGAAAAAGCAAAAAATCCTAGAATTCATGTGTTCATATCTAGTTCGGATGTTCAAATTTGGCATCAACTTCGTAAAAACCCTGAAGAAGTATTAGATATGGCTGTGTCATCAGTAGAATTTGCAAAGCAATATTGTGACGATGTTGAATTCTCACCCATGGATGCAACGCGAACAGACAAAGAATATCTTTATAAAATCTTAAACGCTGTAATTGCTGCTGGAGCCACTACCGTAAACGTACCTGACACTGTAGGATTTGCAGTTCCTTCTGAGTTTGGTAATTTAATTAAATCTATCACTCGAAATGTTGATAATATTGCCGATGCTATTATTAGTGTACATTGCCATAACGACTTGGGAAATGCTTCAGCAAATAGCATAGCTGCCGTACAAAATGGTGCACGGCAAATTGAAGGCTGCATTAATGGACTTGGCGAGCGAGCTGGAAATGCTTCTCTAGAAGAAGTAATTATGAATATAGAAACAAGAAAACAATTCCTTGGGGTTGCTACGAATATTGATACTAAACAAATATATAGAACTAGTAAAATGGTAAGTGATATTTTTGGATTTCAAGTCCAAGCTAATAAAGCAATCGTTGGTGCCAATGCATTCAGGCACGCTTCAGGAATTCATCAAGATGGTGTAATAAAAAATCGTGACACATTTGAAATTATGGATCCTAAATCAATTGGATGGACAAATAACTCCTTAGTAATGGGGAAATTAAGCGGTAGAGCAGGGCTTAAATCAAAATTAGAAGAATTAGGGTTTAAGCTTTCAAAAGAAGAATTGGATTCAGCTTTTAAGTCTTTCAAAGATTTAGCTGATAGAAAAAAAATTATTACTGATGCAGACCTAGAAAACCTGATGTCTACACAACGACGTATTAACAACAACGACAAGGACTCGTATAAATTAGAGGAAATGCATATTTCTTCAGGTACAACTAACATCCCTTCAGCAACAATAATTCTTAGTACTCCTGATGGCAAAAAAATTAAAGAAAACTCTACTGGAACAGGCCCAGTTGATGCTGTTTATAAAGCTATTAACAAAATAGTCTCATCTCCAAGTACTTTGACTGAGTTCAAAATTGACTCTGTTACTAAAGGAATAGATGCAATAGGAGATGTAACAGTTCGAGTTGAAAAAAACAAACAAGGATATTTAGGCCGAGGCGCTGACACAGACATCATAATTGCTAGTGCAAAAGCTTATATCAATGCTTTAAATAGAATGATTTCAATGCAACAACATGACCAAAATAATAATTGATTCAGGTTATTAAATGTCTCCAAAAACTATGTTCCAAAAAATATGGGATTCGCACCTAGTTCATAAAGAACCTGGACAACCTGCAATCCTTTATATTGACCTTCATCTAATTCATGAAGTGACTACCCCGCAAGCCTTCGAGGGTTTGAGAATTTCTAAAAGATCTGTTAGGCGACCTGACCTAACTGTAGCAACAATAGATCACAATGTACCAACTACAAATAGATTTTTACCTATACTTGACCCGATAGCAAAACAACAAATAGAAACCTTAAGATCAAACTGTAAAGAATTTAATATAGAATTATATGATATTCACCATCCACGACAAGGAATTGTACATGTCATTGCGCCTGAACTAGGATTCACACAACCTGGAATGACAATCGTTTGTGGTGATAGTCATACTTCAACTCATGGAGCTTTTGGATCTTTTGCATTAGGGATCGGAACATCTGAAGTTGAACATGTACTGGCCACTCAAACTCTTCGTCAATACAAACCAAAAACAATGAGAATCAATGTTGCTGGTGATTTGAAATTTGGAATCACGGCAAAAGATTTAATCCTTTACATTATTAACCAAATCGGTGTTAACGGAGGAACTGGTTATGTAATTGAATATTCCGGAAATGTTATTTCAAACTTGTCTATGGAAAACCGCATGACAATATGTAATATGTCTATTGAAGCGGGTGCTAGAGCCGGAATGATTGCGCCTGATCGTATAACATTTGATTATTTAAAAAACAAACCTCAAGCTCCAAAAGAAAATATTTTTGAATTAAAAGTTAAAGAATGGGAAAAAATCAAAACAGACGAGGGAGCATCATTTGATAAAGAGGTAAACATAGATGCATCTTCTATTGAACCAATGGTTACGTGGGGAACAAATCCTGGAATGGTAATATCTATCAATGAACAAATCCCTGACCCCAATTCATTTCCAACAATCAATGAACAAAAATCAGTAAGTAAAGCCTTAAAATATATGGGATTAAATCCTGGAGCTTCTTTAAAAAACCTTCCTGTTGATAGAGTATTTATTGGGTCATGTACAAATTCCAGAATAGAAGATTTAAGAAATGCTGCAAAAATAATAATCAATAGGCAAGTAAACGATAAAGTTAAGGCAATGGTTGTACCTGGGTCAACAGAAGTTAAAAAACAAGCAGAGTCTGAGGGTTTAGATTTAATTTTCAAAAATGCTGGATTCGATTGGAGAGAGGCAGGCTGCTCTATGTGTTTGGGTATGAATCCTGACATCCTAAAGCCTGGAGAAAGATGTGCGTCAACTTCAAATAGAAATTTTGAAGGAAGGCAAGGAAAAGAAGGCAGAACACACTTATTAAGTCCAGAAATGGCTGCTGCATCAGCAATTGCTGGACATCTAGTTGATATTAGAAATTGGTAAACTAAACGAGAAAACCATGGACTCTTTTAAAAAACACACCGGTAGCGTTACACCTTTATATCAAATTAACATAGATACAGATCAAATCATCCCAAAACAATTTCTAAAACGAATTGAAAGAACTGGATTTGGTGAATTCTTATTCAATGACTGGAGATTTGATAGTGCAGGGAAACCAATAAAAGATTTTATTTTAAATAATCCAAAGTATAAAAAATCATCTATCTTAGCTACTGGTAAAAACTTTGGGTCAGGATCATCAAGAGAACATGCTGCTTGGGCGCTTCATGACTATGGATTCAAGTGTATTCTTGCACCAAGCTTTGCTGATATTTTTTATAATAATTGTTTCAAAATTGGGCTGCTTCCTATACAAATAAATGAACATCAAATGGAAAAAATAGTTGTTTGTTCTGAAAAAGATCCAAATTATCAATTAACAATTGACTTAGATTGCCAAACTATCACTGAAAACAAATCAGGTGAGAAAATACTCTTCGAGATAGATCCTTTCATGAAAAATTGTTTGATTAATGGATTAGATGAAATTGGATTAACACTACAACACAGAGAAAAAATTCGAAAATTTGAGGAATCACGTTAAATAAAAGTCAACTCAATATCTTTATACTATTACTCTTTATCATCATAAAAATTTCACCTCCAACTTTCAAGTCTAATTTTCTAGCTGAAGCTAATGATATGCGAGATAAATATCTCCCTCCCGCTTCCACGCAAACTAAAGCAAAATTTTGAAACTCTTTAATAGAAATAATTTTTCCTTGAATGATATTTTGAACACTTGTATCAAATGTTTTAATTTTAGACAAAATTATTTCATTTGAACTAATTGAAACATTTATTTGCTCATTTAAAAAAATCTCCTCTTCTGAAATTTTAAACACTACTCCTTCTATTTTGATTTTTATAATTTTATTAGAATCAATTTTAGAAACTACTTCAGCCCTTTTAATATTTTCAAAACCAAACCAATACTCTGATGAAATCATATCAGTACCTAATAACAATTCATTAGCGTCTACAAAATTTTGAAACTCCCCTTTTTCCAAAATTAAAACTCTATTCGCTATAGCTAAAACCTCTGAAATAGAATGAGAAACATAAATTATTGGAATTTTAAATTCAGACCAAATTCTTTTTAAATTCTCAATAATTTTTCCTGATGCTTTTTTATCTATAGAAACTAAAGCCTCATCAAGTAATAAAAAAACTGGCGAAATTGATAACACTCTTGCCAAAGCGACTTTTTGTTTTTCCCCTCCCGAAAGAGAAGAAATGTTTTTATTTAAAAGATTTTTTATATCAAGAAAATTTATCACGTATTCAGGTGATATTTTTCGTTCATGCCCTGGAAGCAAATTGTATCCAAAATATATATTGTCTCTCACATTCATGTGAGGAAATAAAGTTAATTCTTGCGAAACATATCCAATTTTCCTCTTGTGGATAGGTAAAGATACTTTTGGGTCATCAGAATATAAAATTTGATCCCCAATCTTGATTTCCCCTTGATCTGGATTCAAAAAACCCGCAATACAATTTAAAAAGGTAGTTTTTCCACTCGCAGATGGTCCAAAAACTGCCGTAATTCCATCATCAATAATTCCATTAATATCTAAAATGAAACCTGAATCATATTTTTTATATATTTTAAAATCTATTTTTATACTCAATTTTTTTTGACATCCAATTGTAAATTAATAAAGTTACAACTGCTAATATTGCTGACAATGAACTTAATATTACTGCTCCAGTATTATCTCCAGATAACACACTAGAATAAATAGCTATGGGTAAGGTTTGAGTTTCTCCAATAATATTACCTCCTACAACACTTGTTGCTCCAAATTCACTTAAAGCTCTTACAAACCCCCCAACAATTCCTGCAAAAATTCCTTTATATGCTAAAGGAACAGTGATATTTAAAAAAGTACTAAGAGCATTTGCGCCTAAAGTTCTAGCAGCTAATTCAAGCTTAAAATCTATACTAGAAAAACCTACAGAAATTGCTTTATATACCAATGGATATGAAACTACAGCAGCAGCTAGTGCAGTTGCCCACCAAGTAAAAATTATATCTACTCCAAAAATTTGATTCATTAACGTACCAACCAAGCTGTTTCTTCCTAACCCAACAAGCAACAAAAATCCTATCGTTACAGGAGGCAAAGCCAAAGGAATAATTCCTATAATTTCAATCAAAAAACTATATTTTACTTTTCGCCTAACAGACAACCAAGCTAATATTGTTGCTATAGGCAAGTTGATTAAAGTTGCAATAATAGAAACTTTAATACTAACAATCAAAGGTGCATAATAAATTGATTCTTGTATTTGATTCAAAAATTTAATCCTTTAATAATTATTCTTCAGAAGTAGCACTTAAATTTTGTATTTCAAAACCTTTTCTTTTTAAAACTTCCTTAGAATAATCCCCTAAAAGAAATGTAATGAAATCTCTTGCAGCTGCAGATTTATTTGCATCTGCAATCTCTACAGCAGTATATACAATAGGTCTATAAGAACGTTCGTCTATGATATCAAAAACCCGAATTTTATCATTACCAATTATTTTAACATCAGTATCGTAAACAATAGCTAAATCAACGTTCCCTGATTTTACATACCTTAATGCATCTGCGGCATTATTAGCATAAATAATTTTATCTTTGTAAAATTCCCAAATATTATAATATTCAAACATATCTTTTGCATAAACTCCCACTGGAGCAAAATTCGGGTTTCCTATTGCTATTCTTTGCAATGGAATATTAAGAATGTCCTGAGTATTCTTAATCTCATAAGGAAAATCCCCTGAAGAAACAAAAACTATACGATTAGAAGCAAAAACACTAGTTTTTTTAACAACCCCAATCTCGTTTAAAAAATCCCTAGGTAACATTCCAGCTGATAAAAATATATCAGCATTGGCGCCTGCACCAATTTGACGTGCCAACCTTTGAGAGCCCCCATAATTAATCGAAATTTCTATACCTTCCTCTGATTCAAATGAACTTATAACTTCTCTCATCACATGTTCTAAACTAATTGCAGCAAAAATAACTAATTTCGAGTTAGAATTTTTTTGATCAATTGGATTACTTAGAAAAAATATCATTGAAATTAAAAATAAACTCAATCCTACCAACAAAACATTTATAATATTAAATGATTTCAACATCCGTCCTAATTTGAGAATTCATGAACTAATTCAAACCATTTTACACTAGATCTGGTATAGAAAATAATAATTGAATTAACTCTAAAAGATTGAAGTCTTTATAAAATAAATGATATAATTATTACATGGTATTCATGAATACCTAAAAGAATAGTTTTATTAATCAATTAAAAGTGGGGTGTTCCCACTTTTCTTGTTTTAAGAGGAATCTTTCAATAGAAAGGATCTCAATAAAAATGAAAAGTGACTTCATTATCGCCTTAACACAGCTGGCAGCTGAACGAAACCTCCCTAGAGGGACAGTAATTTCAGCAATCGAAGCTGCACTTGCTTCTGCTTATAAAAAAGACAGTATATCTACAGGCCAAAACATTTCTGTTAATCTAGATCCAGGCACTGGGGAAATCTCTGCACATATCGTAAAAAGCGTTGTGGAAACTCCAGAAGACCCAGAATTAGAAATTAGCCTTGAAGATGCAAAGAAAATTGATTCTAACGCCGAAATTGGTACTACAATTCAAATTAAAGAGCTAACAAATACTGCTGGAAGAATGGCTGCTCAAGCTGCAAAACAAGTCGTTTTGCAAAGACTAAGAGAAGCTGAAAATGAAATTATATTGAAAGAATTTGAAAATAAAGAAGGAGAAGTTTTTTCAATTGTAATTCAAAAAATAGAACCGAAGCATATAATTGCAGACATAGGAAGAACCGAAGCAATCTTACCCACCTCTGAGCAATCTCCATATGAAAAACATCGAGTAGGCCAAAAACTTAAAGTTGTCTTAAAATCAGTTAGACCATCACTAAGAGGTCCAGAAATAATTATTTCCCGAGCTGACGGAGATCTATTAAAAAGACTATTTGAAATGGAAGTTCCAGAAATTTATAATAACTTAGTACAAATGGTTCAAGTTGCCAGAGAAGCTGGCTCTAGGAGCAAAATTTCAGTATTCGCCAAACAAGAAGGAATAGATGCTGTCGGTTCCTGTGTAGGATTACGTGGAGTTAGAATCCAAAACATTGTTAATGAATTGCAGGGTGAAAAAATTGATGTTGTTGAATGGAATAAAGACCCAAAAATATATATCACAAATGCTCTTAGCCCTGCAACTATCCAAAGAGTAATAATACAGCCGGACCAATCAGCAATTGCAATTGTACCTGAAAATCAAATTTCTTTAGCAATAGGCAAAGATGGCCAAAATGTAAGACTTGCTGCAAGGTTAACAGGATGGAAATTAGATATCAAAAGCAATGTAGAATCCTTAGATATTGACGAAATTGAAGAACCTGAGACCATAGCCGAATTTGAAACTCCAGTAGAATTAGGTCCAGCTGATATCGAACAAACTTTAGAGAAAATTCAAGAAGATCTACAAGTTGCAGAAACTACTGCTGAAGCTGAAAATATCTCCGAAGATACGGAATCAACCTCAATTGAAGATTTGCCAAGTGAAGATCCAATTGATTCTACTCAAACTGAAGATATCTCCGAAAATATAGAATCAACCTCAATTGAAGATTTGCCAAGTGAAGATCCAATTGATTCTACTCAAACTGAGGATATCTCCGAAGATCAATTGATTGAAGAATTACTTGAAGACTCAATTGATTCTACTCAAACTGAAGATATCTCCGAAAATATAGAATCAACCTCAATTGAAGATTTGCCAAGTGAAATATGGTCTTTAGATGCCCTAGATGGACAAAAAACAAATTCAATTAGATTTGCTGAAGATATTGATGAACTAGGCAGATCAAATGCTCCTAGTAATAAACCTGCAAATAAACCAATAAAAAAGAAAACCAATAAAAATAAAAACACTAAAAAGGGGAAATAATAAAACCAACATCAATGACCCTACAAACAAAAGGACGAGATTTTAGAATGCTTAAGCTATTCAATCTATGTCTATTATATCGAAAAATTAATTAAATCTTATGACTAATAAACCTTCAAATAATCAAAATCCCATAGAAGGCTCCTCAACAGGCCCCTCAACAGATTCTAAATCTCAAGTAGATATAAAGAAAATTAATATTCCTGAAATTGTTACTGTTAAAGAGCTCTCACATTTGATGGCAATAGAATCAATAGAGCTAATCAAAAATCTAATGAGAAATGGATTTATGTTATCTATTAACGATGTTATTGAAAGAGATATTGCTGTATTACTCGCAAAACATTTTGGATTCGAAGTTCTACCTTTGGCAAAACAATCAACTGGCACCAAAAGCCAATACGAAAAAGGAGACGGTCCTAATTTAAATAATCGCCCACCAGTTATAGCAATACTTGGTCATGTAGATCATGGAAAAACAACCCTTTTAGACAGCATTAGAAAAACAAATGTTGTTTCAAACGAAGCAGGTGGAATCACTCAGCATATTGGGGCTTACCAAATTAAGCATAATGAAAATCCAATTACATTTATTGATACCCCAGGGCATGCTGCATTTACTCAGATGAGGGCTAGAGGAGCAAATATTACAGATATTGTTATTCTAGTCGTTGCTGCAGATGACGGTATAATGCCACAGACAATAGAAGCAATTAATCATATTAAAGCAGCGAATGTTCCAATGATTGTTGCTATCAACAAAATTGATAGCCCTACTGCAGATTCAGATAGAGTTAAAAGGCAACTTTCTGAAAATAATATATTGATAGAAGAATGGGGTGGGGAGATAATATCTTGTGAAGTTTCAGCACTTAAGGGCGAAGGACTTAACGATTTACTTGAAAACATTCTGCTTCTGTCTGAAATTTTAGAACTTAAATCTGATATTAACAAAAATGCTCAGGGAGTAATTATCGAAGCTAGTTTGGACAAAAACAGCGGGCCATCAACAACGTTACTTGTTCAGAACGGCACATTAATGCTAGGAGATTTTATTTATACCAAAAAATCTACTGGGAAAATTAAATCAATTGTAAACGATGTAGGGGAAAAATTGACTCAAGCCGAACCATCTTTGCCTGTGAAAATTTTAGGTCTTGATAGCGTACCTGAAGCTGGCTCAATATTCCAGACTACAAAAAATTCAAAATCCTTAAAACAAGAATTATCTGAAACTTCCATATCTTCAAATCAAGCAAAAACTATTCAGCTAGAAAACCTTAGGGCTAATTCAGACTCTCAAGAAGTTACATCATTAAATATAATACTAAAAACAGATTTTCAAGGAACGATTCAACCATTAGTTGCTAGCATAGAAAATTTGGGAAATGATGAACAAAGACTTAACGTGATTCATGCATCTAGTGGAGGTATTTCTGAAAATGATATCTTATTAGCTAGCACATCAAATGCAATCGTGTTTGGATTCAATGTTTTTACTCAACCAAGCGCTCAAAAATTAGCTGCAAAAGAAGTAATTAAAATTAGAGACCATACAATTATATATGAATTGCTGGATGATATTAAAAGCCTTCTTGACGATTTAGCAGAGCCCATCAAAGAAGATATAGTCGCAGGTATTGCAACAGTAAAGGCAACATTTTCATATGGTAAAAATGCTAAAATAGCTGGAATCATAGTGAATGAAGGGACTATTAAACGAGGAAATACCATTCACTTAATGCGAAATAATCAATTATTACATAAAGGCCCAATGAGAAGCCTAAGGCATTTCAAAGATGATGTGAAAGAGTTAAATTCTGGATTTGAAGGAGGGCTTGTATTAGAAGCCTTCCAAGATATCAAAGAAGGCGATATTATTGAGGCACATTCTCTAGAAACCAAGTAAGGATTTTACATTTCTTAAGCTTAATTCTCGCAAAATGTAGCAGGAGAAAAAAATGAATAACCATAGAATTGACAGAATTAATTCTATTATTCGCCATGAAATTAGTAAAATCATCAATGAAAACATTAGAGATCCCCGAATAAATCAATTGATTAGCATTACTAAAGTTAAAACATCTAGAGATTTGTCAAACTCAAAAATATCTGTCAGCCTAATGGGGAATGAGTCAGAAAAAACTAAAGCTATTAAAGCATTAAAAGCTGCCTCAGGTTTTATTAGACATAATTTGCAAAAAAATATTGCTCTTAAAAAAACCCCAACAATCAATTTCACTGTCGACGAAACTATCGTAACCGGACAAAAAATTACAAAATTAATCAACAAGCATAAAACCCAAACAGCTGATTAGTTTTGATTATGCAAAAAATTCATGGAATTATATCCATTAACAAGCCTTTTGGAGTTACATCAACCCAAGTTGTAAGAGAAATAAAGCGTCACTCCAAGCAAAATAAAGTTGGCCACTCAGGAACTCTTGACCCAACAGCCGAAGGAGTCCTTCCGATCTGTATTGGACAAGCAACTAAAGTTGTTGAAAACATCATGCAATTTAAAAAAGAATATATCGGAACTATCCGTTTTGGAATATCCACTGATACATTTGATTCAGCAGGAAAAATAGTAAAAGTTTCTGAAATAAACAATATATCCGAAAAAAAAATTGAAAATACTCTAAAGAATTTCCTTGGCGATATCCAACAAACGCCTCCGTTATTTAGTGCTTTGAAAAATAATGGTAAACGTTTGTATCATATTGCTAGATCTGGAAAAAGTATCAAATTAACTCCTAGAGATGTATATGTTAAAAAAATCACACTACTTGAATGGAAACCACCAAATGCCAAGATATTTGTCCAATGCGGCAAGGGGTTTTATATGAGATCTTTAGCGCAAGATTTAGGCGAAATTTTAAATACTGGAGCACATCTAAGTTATTTAATCAGAAATAGTGTGGGTCCCTTCAAAATTGATAACTCAATTTCGCTTTCAAATGCGGTTGATTGTTTCAAAAAAAATAATTGGCACAAAAACATACTAAACCCTGATTTTGCATTGCAAAATATTCAACATACCATACTAAATGAAATTGATGAAAAAAAAATAAAAACAGGACAAAAAATACTTATCACTGCAACTATTGAAAATTTTGAATCAGAAAATTTCATTAAAGCATATAATTCAAAGGAAGATTTTCTAGGCATACTATCAAAAGACTCAGAAAAAGGACTATGGAAACCGTATAAGGTTTTTACCTTGGATCAATAGTAATAAAAGATTCATTCATTTATAAGGCAAGCCATATTGCATATAAATATAAAATCACATATAATACTATTGACATATATAAATATTCTATATATGTTTCAAAGTACTAAAAGTACATATATTACGGAGGTCATGACTATGGAGGCATATTGCTTCAAGTGCAGAAAAAAAGTCACAATCGCTAATCCAGAATCAGTAACGCTAAAAAACGGTAGGCCAGCTACTAGAGGTACTTGTCCTACTTGCCCTGATACTAAAGTATTTAGAATCGGCAAAGCATAAATTAGCAGAATTAATTCATTATAAATTTTTAATTGGTACACATTAAACTTTGTTTTTGTGTGCCAGTTTTCTGTTTAGTTTTTCACGGAGGAACTAAGTGTCCACTTATGCAGTTTTTCAAACAGGAGGGAAGCAATACAAGGTCTCGACAGGAGATACTGTTCGTGTTGAATCTTTACAAGTGCCTGCTTCAGGCAAAATTGATATCAATGACGTGCTTCTTCATTCAGAAAATGGTGAATTAACTATTGGTTCCCCATTAATAGCTGGAGCTTCAATTTCAGCAAAATTAATCCAAAACGGAAGACATAAAAAAATTCGAGTTTTCCATTACAAGCACAAGACCAGGTTGAGAAAAACATTTGGACACAGGCAAAATTTCACAGAAATTGAAATCACTGCCATTTCTCTAAAGCCTGAAGCTAAAGAAACAACAGCTAAAAAAACAACAGCTAAAAAAACAACAGCTAAAAAAACAACAGCTAAAAAAACAATAGCTAAAAAAACAACAGCTAAAAAAACAATAGCCAAAAAATAAAATCAGAGGTTTATCATGGCACATAAAAAAGGTGGAGGTAGTAGCAGAAATGGAAGAGATAGTCGTGGACAACGTCTTGGAATAAAAAAATATGATACTGAATTGGTTTCTGCAGGTTCAATACTTGTACGCCAAAGAGGTACAAAGGTATTCCCTGGCGAAAATGTAGGTATAGGCAGAGACCACACCCTTTTTGCCCTTATAGATGGAAAAGTAAAATTTGAACATGCTTCGTCAACAAAAAAGCGGGTTAGTATTTACCCTGAATTAGAAGAGAAATCATAAAATGAAACCGAAAATTCATCCTAGTTACTATGGTAACGCCCAAGTTAAATGTGCATGTGGTAATACTTTTACTACAGGATCTACAAAAGAATCAATTCAAGTTGAAATATGCAACCAATGTCATCCTTTTTATACCGGAGAACAAAGAATCGTAGATACTGAAGGTAGAGTTGAAAGACTCAAAAGAAGGTATAAACTATAAACGAAGCTTGCTGTGTGTTTATAACGGTTTCTAAATAACTATACGTTCCTCAATAAAAACTCTAACTATGAAAAAATTCACATACGGCGGACAGGCAATAATTGAAGGAGTAATGATACGAGGTAAAACTTGTTATTCAATTGCAGTTAGAAATCCTACTGGATCAATAATTACGAAATCTTTCACTCTTAATAATTTCTTAAATGGACCTGCAAGAAAAATCCCAATGCTTCGAGGTATTCTTATCCTCATTGAAATGTTGTTAATTGGTACAAAATCACTCTCATATTCAGCTGAAATTGCATCGCAAGAAACTGACGCACCTAAAGGATCAAATACCAATTTATCTCTTGTGATTACTATGGTATTTTCTTTAATTTTTGGAATAACTTTATTTTTTTTAATACCTCTGTTCATTAGCAATCTATTTGAAAATTTCATAAATTTACCAATACTATCAAACATATTTGAAGGCATTATCAGAATTGCCATTTTTTTAATCTATGTGATATTAATTGGCCAAATGCAAGATATTAGAAGAGTATTTATGTACCATGGTGCCGAGCATATGGCAATACATTGCTATGAGAATAACGAAACTCTTTCAGTAGAAAATATTAAAAAATACTCAACACAACATCCTAGATGCGGCACTGCTTTCATTTTAATTGTATTAATTCTATCAATAATTATATTCGGAATCATTGGAAGAGATTTTACAATTCAAACATTGATTGCGTCTAGAATATTTATGGTTCCCGTTATTGCGGCGATAGGTTATGAAATAATTAAAATCAGTGGTAAATTTCACAATCAATCCATTATAAAAATGTTTTTTAAACCTAGTTTAGAATTACAAAAACTTACAACAAAAATTCCTGACGAAGAACAAATTGAAGTAGCTATTTCAAGTTTAAATTTGGCAATCGAAAAAGATTCTACTCAAGTTAACAAACAATAAGTTACTTTTTTCTTGAATATAACTCTGTGAGTACATCTCCTAAATCAACACCAGACTCAACAAGCAAAACTAGAATATGAAATATTAAATCTGAGGTTTCGGCAATTACATTATTCTTATCTTTGTTAATGGCCGCTATAGCAACTTCGCCCGCTTCTTCTATAACTTTTTGACTAATTCTATCAACGCCCGCATCAAATAAACTTGAAACATAACTTCCTGTTGGTTTTTGAATTTTACGCTCAGAAATTAAATTTATCAATTTTTCAAGAATTTGCAGATCATTCTTATTTCTAATAAATTTATTATCTGATTGGAAATCATCAGACAAATCAGAATCAAAACATGACTTATTACCAGTATGGCAAACTGGCCCCTCAGGATCAACAGAAATTAACAAAGCATCATGGTCGCAATCAAAATTAATAGCTTTCATATTAAGAAAGTTTTTTGAAACCTCTCCTTTAAGCCACAATCTATTTTTGCTTCTACTATAAAACCAAACCTGGCCTGTTTGAACTGTTTTGTTAATAGAGTCTTCATTTACATACCCTAGCATCAAAACCTCTTTAGTATTAATATCTTGGATGATAGCTGGCGCCAAGCCTTTTTCATCAAATTTGATTGAATTATTTATCAAGATTTACTCCTCATATCAATACAATTATCAATTTATTTTCTAATTAAAACGCCTTGATTATCCAAAAATTGTTTGGCATCAGCAACTTTGTATTTACCAAAATGAAATATACTTGCCACTAATGCGGCATCAGCGCCTGCGTCCTGAAATACCCTCTGCAAATGTTCAAGAGTTCCCGCACCTCCACTCGCAATCAATGGCACATTCACCTTTTCATTGACCAAGCGAATATATTCTATATCATATCCTTGTTGTTTCCCATCCATATCCATACTTGTTAACAATAACTCCCCGCACCCTAAATCAGAAACACGTTCTGCCCATTTAATTGCATCTATCCCAGTGCGATTTCTCCCGCCATGTGTATACACTTCCCATTTTGAATTTGAATCCAAACCAATTTGTTTATCTTGATTAGATTCTTTAAAATCAGTAATCTTTTTATAATCTATAGCTACAACAATACATTGAGAACCAAACATTTTAGAAGCCTTTGATATCAATTCAGGTTCTGAAATAACAGAAGTATTCAATGAAACCTTATCAGCCCCAGCTTGCAATAACACTCTAATATCTTTGATAGTCCTTATCCCTCCCCCAACTGTAAAAGGAATGAAAACATTCTCGGAAACATTTTTAACAACATCGATCATTATTTCTCTATCATCAGAGCTAGCAGTAATATCCAAAAACACCAATTCATCTGCACCCTCTTTATCATAAAAATCTGCTAAAACAGCAGGGTCTCCTGCGTCTCTCAAATTCAAAAAATTAACACCTTTAACTACTCGGCCTTTATGTACATCTAAACAAGGAATAATTCTTTTAGTTATCATACGTTATCTCGAAATTGGATAATTGCTCTACTAATGTCAATATCTCCTGTATACGCTGCTTTTCCAACAATTACAGCAGAAACATTCATATTAGATAATTTAACTAAATCTTGAATTGACGATAAGCCTCCTGCAACAATCATGTTAATATTAATTTTGTTTTGCATAGATTGAATCCCTTTAAAATTCGGACCAATTAATGTGCCATCTCTAGAAATGTCAGTATATATATAATGTTTTAATCCAAGAGATTTAATTTTATTCAAAGCATCATCAATTGAAACCGAACTAACATCTTCCCAACCATTAATTCTTAATTTCTGATCTTTAATGTCTAAACTAACTACGGTTTTTTCAGCGCCAAATTCTTCTGCAATTTCAGACAAAAAACCACCTTCTAAAGCAGCTGTGCCAACAATTATTCTGTCTAAACCTAAATTTAATGCTTGATTGAATTGTTTCCGATTTCTTATTCCGCCCCCTAACTGCACAGGTACTCCAAGTGAAACTATTTGCCTAACAACATCATAATTTACCCCACTTCCTTCTCTAGCACCATCAAGATCCACAATATGAAGCCGACTAGCCCCTTCTGCTATCCAACGATTTGCCACCTCAAATGGTGATTCAGAATAAATAGTTTATTGCAGAAAATCGCCTTTATATAACCTAACACATTTTCCATCTTTAATATCTATTGCTGGAATTATTTCCATATCACAAACTTGCCTACGTAATTATCATATTTAAAAAATTTTTATATAAGCGCAAACCTAAGCTTCCGCTTTTCTCAGGATGAAATTGAACAGCTACTAAATTATCAACTGCTATAGCACTACAAAATTGTATTCCATAATCAGTAGTAGCTAATTGATATTTACTTCCTGTTGCCGCAAAATAACTATGAGCAAAATAAAAATTTGATTCATCAGGAAGACCTTGGTTAATAGGATGATTTTGATTGAATTTTACTTGATTCCATCCAATGTGGGGTACTTTAGAAACTTCAGGAAATTTTTCAATCCTACCTTCAATCAAACCTAATCCTAGCAAATCTCCTTCTTCAGAAGATTCAAAAAGTAATTGTAAACCCAAGCAAATCCCTAAAAAAGGTTTACCTTTATTAATTTGATTTTTTATTGACTCACTTAAGCCAAATTCATTTAGTTTACTGATAGCGGAATCACTAGCTCCTTGACCAGGCAAAATGATACCATCACAATTATTGATTTCATCTAAATCCGTTGTGATATTAGCAATATATCCACAAAACTCTATTGCCTTTTGAACGCTCCGCAAATTTCCAGCTTCATAATCTACAATAGCTACTTTAGGTTGGTCCATAATTACTTTAATTTACTCTTCTATAATTTTTTTTCTCTTGCTATCAGAGGTTGTTATTTCTTGCAAATCGTTTAAATGATCTTCTAATCTAGCTAAGATAAACAGCAAATCACTTAATCTATTAATATATTTTAAAATTTTTTGGTTTTTTAACTCGCCGCTTTCATGAAATTCAACTATCTGACGTTCACTAGACCTTACTAATGCTCTAGATAAATCGATTGCAGCTGAACCAGGGCTCCCACCGGGCAAAACAAATTCTCTAGAAATATCTATCTTACTACCAAGTTCATCTAATTTTTTTTCTATTTTTTCAACATGTAGCTCTTCGATGGTTAAAATACTTCCCTCATTTAAGCTCAAATCTTTAACAGATGATATTTCTGCAGAAATTGTAAATAAATCATGCTGAACCTCAAGTAATAATTTTTTTATTCCACTATCTCTAGATAAAGAACGTGCCAACCCAATTGCAGATACAGCATTGTCTAAACCACCACAAGTTGCTATTCTCAAGTGAGATTTGGATACTACTCCCCCCATAAACAAAGAAGTGTTGCCCGAATCTCCTTGTTTGGTATATATTTTAGGGTTTTTGTTTTTGCGCATAATTATAGATCCACTAAATACTGTTAGTTATATTGATAATACAACAAAAACGTTTTGCCTGCGTTATCGTTAAAAGGTAAAGGTTGTATTCTAATTATTTTTATTATCATTAACAGTAGGTTTAGGTGGCAAAATGCATAGAAACAAAACTGAAGTAACCAAATATATTAAAGAAATTCCAATTAAAGCAGAATGATAACTATTAGTAACATCATAAATTCTACCCATCATAACCGGAACTACAAAGGCACCAACGCTTACAACCAAATTTATCACACCTCTAAGAGTAGCAAACGATTTAGTCCCAAAAAAATCTCCAATCATCGCCCACGTTAATCCAGCTGCACCATCAGTAATTGAAATCAATAAAGAAAAAAACAAAACGGTCCAAATCGTCACCGGACCAAATAAAAAAATTATACACGCAAGCATTCCTACTAACATAGACACCGAAACGATAATTCTTTTCTCTATTTTGTCTCCAAGCCAACCCATTAAAACTCTCGTGAAAATAGCACTTGCAGAAATAAAAGCTATTGTAATACCTCCCAATTCTTCTTCAAAATTTTTCCAAACTAATATTGGAACCAAATGAATCAGTACGCCAGCCTGTGCGCTAATTCGCAAAGCTATTGCGCAAGCTAAAAGCCAATAATTGAACGTGGAAATTGCAGAACGAAAAGAATAATTTTTCTGGTTAACAAAATTTATTTGTCTCTTTATTTTTGAATTAGAAATGTTTTTTCCATCCACATCTTGATTAACTAAATGCGGAGAATCTTTGATCAAAAATGAAATTGGCACACAGATTGCCAATATCATTATCCCTGAAAATAATGCCCCAAACCTCCAGCCAAAATTGTTAATCATAACTGCAAGTATTGGGGTTATAACTAAACCCCCAACAGCAATACCTGCAGAAATATATCCAAAAGCCCTTCCTCTATATATATCGAACCATCTAACAACTACAGCAGATGCTCCGTTATGAAAACCTGCATTCATTCCAACAGAAATTAATGCAACAAAAATTAAAATAAAATCAATAAAACCACTAGATAAAGGTAAAACCAAAAACCCAATTCCAGAAAGACAAGACCCCAAAATCATCATCATCCTAGGACCAATTCGATCAATAAAATAACCTGTAATAGGGCTTTGAATCCCACTTTCCACAGTGGCTGCGCCAAAAATCAGTGAAGTTTGTGTTCTTGTTAAACCCATCTCCCTAGATAATGGCAAAAAATACAAAGATGACCCTCGGCCAAAAAAACCAGTTGCAAACCCATTCAAAACTGCTCCAATTGCAACATATTTCCACCCCCAAAAATTACCTCCAGATTTTTTTTGGATTAATTTCATTTTTCACCAAATCGAAAATATTTTAACCAGAAATAGCTATCTTTCTTTATATCATTCTTGCAAATTAGCTCTGTAATGTAAAAAAAATACCTTATATAACGTTATCCGTGCGATTAGTAGCTACATATTGTATAAATAATGATATAATTTTATACCTAAGAATATCATATAAGTATTGATTGATCAGGAGTTAATTAGATTATGATGTCAAAAACACCATATGGAAATATTAAGCCACATGGTCTTGAATCGGAAATGAAGAGTTCCTATTTAGAATATGCAATGAGTGTAATTGTGTCTAGGGCGCTTCCTGATGCAAGGGACGGCTTAAAACCTGTACAGAGACGTATATTGTATGCAATGCATGAATTAGGAATGCGACCTAATTCATCCCACAAAAAAAGTGCCCGACTCGTGGGCGAGGTTTTAGGTAAATATCACCCACATGGAGACACCTCTGTTTACGATGCTATGGTCAGAATGGCGCAAGATTTCTCAATGCGATTATGCCTAGTAGATGGTCAAGGCAACTTTGGAAGTATTGATAATGACCCTCCTGCTGCTATGAGGTATACAGAAGCTAGATTGTCTAGCTATGCATTAGAAATGCTAGATAATTTAGAGCAAGATACTGTAGATTTTGGTGAAAATTTTGACGCTACTTTAAATGAACCTCTTGTGCTACCAGCACGTCTTCCAAACCTGTTAGTCAATGGTGCGTCTGGAATAGCTGTTGGAATGGCTACAAACATCCCCCCTCATAATCCAACAGAAATTTGTAATGGAGTAATTCAATTAATCGATTATCCTGAAAGCACAATCCAAGATTTAATGAAAAAAGTTCGTGGCCCAGACTTTCCGACTGGGGCTACAATAATGGGATCTGAGGGCATCTCAAATAGCTACGAAACAGGCAGAGGACAAATAATTATTAGGGCTACTGCAGATGTTGAAGACACCAAAACTGCCAATAAAAAAAGAATTGTTGTCACTGAACTTCCTTATCAAGTCAACAAAGCAAGTTTAGTTGAAAAAATAGCTATCCTAATTCGAGACAAAAAACTAGAAAATGCCACAGAGGTTCGCGACGAATCAGATAGAAAAGGAATGCGAATTGTAATAGAACTAAGGTCTGGTTCTCAGCCGCTAGTCATCCTTAATAATCTCTATAAAAACACTCCAATGCAAAGTTCCTTTTCTCCTAATATGCTTGCTTTGATTAATGGAATCCCAAAACTCATCAACTTAAAGGATGCCCTGCAAACTTATATTGATTTCAGGGTAGATGTGGTTACAAGACGGTCTAAGTTTGAATTACAAAAAGCAGCAGAGCGATCACATATATTAGAAGGGTTGCGGACTGCCCTCTCAAGCCTCGATGAAATAATCCAAACTATTAGGCAATCCCAAGATGTTAATCAGGCTCGTGAATCCCTGATGAGTGGTTTTGATTTATCACAAATTCAAGCACAAGCCATCCTTGATATGCAGCTTAGGCGATTATCTGCTCTTGAAAGAGAAAAAATTGAAACTGAATTTCAAGAAATCCAAATAACAATAAAAGAACTTAAAGAAATCCTTTCTGATGTAAAAAATGTTTTATCCGTTGTGAGAGATGAAACAGAAGAACTTAAAAAGAAAGTTAGAAGTGCTAGAAAAACACAAATTTCTGGTGAAATACAGCAGTTCAACAGAAAAGATTTAGAAGCTCACGAACAAGTAGTAGTCACATTAAGCAAAGGTGGTTACATTAAGCGAATTCCTATGGCTACTTACAGGAACCAGCACAGAGGCGGAAAAGGCGTCAGCGGGATGAAAACTCGCGAAGATGATCCAGTTGGACATTTATTAGTAGTAGATACTCATGATACATTACTGTTCTTTACAAACACCGGACGAGTTTTACCTTTAACTTCGTTTGAGTTAAGATCAGATATAGCTAGGTCAACTAGAGGTGTTCCTATAGAAAACGTTATCCCTTTAGCTCAAGGTGAAACAGTAAAATCAATGATAGGTGTTGCGGATTTAGAAAATATTAATGAAACAAATCCTAAACACTTGATGTTGTGTACCTCAGAAGGTGTTGTGAAAAAAGTCAATTTAGTACTTATTTCAAAAATCCGACGTGCAGGCTTGATCATAATGAATTTAAAACCAAAACATGAACTAGTGTCTGCAAAATTAGTTGAAGATTCAGATGATATTATTATGGTTACACAGCAGGGCAAATCAATTAGGTTTAATTCCGCAGATGTTAGAAGCCGCTTAAGAGGCGCCGGTGGAATTAAAGGTATCACATTGAAACCTAAGGACCGGGTTGTATCTATGGACGTTGTTATTCCAGACAGTAAATTGTTAGTAATTAGCAAGCAAGGCTTTGGAAAATTAACTGATTTAAATAAATACAGAAGCCAATCACGAGCCGGTTCAGGAATATTAACTTTTAACGTAACTACAAAAACTGGCCAAGTTGCTGACGCAGAGGTTATAGCTGACAGCGATGAAGTTCTGGTTATCTCTAAAAAAGCTATGGTTGTAAGAACAAATTTGTCAGAAATACGAAGTACAGGAAGAGCAACTCAAGGGGTCAGAATATTCAAGCCTCAGAGTGGTGATTTGGTAGCGTCAATTGCGTGTGTTCACGATTTCATCTTGCCATCTGAAGATAAAGATAAGAAAAAATAAATTTATCCTTTAATAATTTCATTGACATTTTAGGTTCTACATGTTAATTTTATTTGGTTGTTTTATGTCCGTTTTCGTTACTTACAATTTTCGATTCAAGTTTTTCGCAGTTATTGCTGTGATTTTTTTATTTAATTTCCTATTTAATAATTAGGAAAATTTTGTTCATTAGAAATCAATCCCTAGGAGTTATATAACGCATGGTTGCTATCAAAAAAAGTGTTAAAAGAAAAGAACTAAAAGTTAATTCCAACGGTCACAAGAATTATTATGGAAAAATTAATCCTGTTATCGATGTTCCTAATTTAATCAAAGTTCAAACTGACTCGTTTGATTGGTTTAAAAATGATGGATTAAAAGAAGTATTCCAAGAAATTTCACCTGTTGAAGATTCTCCTTCGGGACGATTTGAGCTAAATTTTTTAGGCCATACATTTGGAGAACCCAAATATTCTGAAAAAGAATGTAAACAAAGAGAGATTACATTCGCTGCTCCTTTACATGTTAGGGTTGAATTAAAATCAAAATCTCCAGGACCACAAGAAGGGGAACGAAAAATTCAAGATTTGTTCATTGGTGATATACCTATAATGTCTTCAACTGGTACTTTTATAATAAACGGCGCAGAGCGAGTTGTTGTTAGTCAATTAGTCAGATCCCCTGGCGCATATTTTACAATTGAAAATGATCCTTCTTCAGGTCGAATTCTAGCTTCAGCCAAACTTATACCCCATCGTGGAGCATGGATGGAGTTTGAAACTAGTAATCGAGATGTTATTTCTGTGAAAGTTGATAGAAAACGAAAAACACCTGTAAGTATGCTTCTCAGGGCTCTTGGCTACACAAGCAATGAAGAAATAATGGCACTATTTGAAAGTGTAGATACCGACCCAGAGCATCCATATATAAGAACCACTATAGAAAGGGATACTGCTGTAGCTTCCCATGACGAAGCTCTTTTAGAGCTTTACAAGCGACTCAGGCCTGGTGAGCCGCCAAGCATAGATAATGCTAGAACTTTACTCGACAACTTAATATCAAACCCTAGGCGATATAGCTTAGGCAGGGTTGGAAGATACAAATTAAATAAAAGATTGGGAGATACGGATACTGAAGATAGTACGCTTTCAGCCCAAGACATTATAAGCGTATTACAAACATTAATAGAAATAAATCGCGGAATAAAAGAGCCTGATGATGTTGACCATCTGGGTAATAGAAGAGTACGTGCTGTTGGAGAGTTGCTACAAAATCAAGTTAGAATTGGATTAACCAGAATGGAAAGAGTCATCAAGGAAAGAATGACCATTGAAATGGATTCAGCTCAAACTACACCCGCGGCACTAATCAATATTCGCCCAATAGTTGCTGCCATAAAAGAGTTTTTCGGCGGATCTCAGCTTTCTCAATTCATGGACCAAACAAATCCTTTAGCAGAACTTACTCACAAAAGAAGGCTTTCTGCACTTGGTCCTGGCGGCCTAACGAGAGAACGAGCTGGATTCGATGTTAGAGACGTACATCACTCACACTATGGTAGAATTTGCCCAATTGAAACCCCAGAAGGTCCAAACATTGGATTGTTGGGCTCAATGGCTACGTATGCAAAAACAAATGAACATGGCTTTATTGAAACTCCTTATCGAAAAATAAACAACACCTTAAAAAATACAGATCCTAATTTAGTAGGACGTACCGCTGGCCAAAAAATTCTTAACACAGAAGGTAAAGTTCTAATCAACACTGGAAAGTCTATCTCAAAAGGGATTTTTACAAGGTTGAGTAAATTGCCAGAACAAGATATCTTAGTTGCCCCATATGTTTCAAATAGCCCTGATGATATCGTATACCTAACAGCAGATGAAGAAGAAATTGCACATGTAGCTCAAGCCAATTCTCCTATAGATGCATTAGGCCAATTTATTAATAAAGAGATTGAAACAAGATTTGGAGAAAGCGTATCTATAGAAATACCAGAAAACATTAAATATATGGATGTTTCCCCGATGCAACTTGTTAGTGTTTCTACCTCACTAATTCCTTTCCTAGAACATAATGATGGTCCTAGAGCGCTAATGGGCTCAAATATGCAACGCCAAGCGGTTCCGTTAATTAAACCCCAATCTCCTTTGGTAGGTACAGGTATGGAATCTAAAGTAGCCAGAGATAGCGGACAAGTAACTATTTCAAAATCCAAAGGTGTTGTTACACAATCAACAGGAAATCAAATAACTGTTCTAAACAATGAAGGTGATTTTGAAGAATATCCTCTTCAAAAATTTACAAGAAGTAACCAAGGTACCTGCATAAACCAAAGACCTATCGTACATAAAGGTGACCTTGTTAATGAAGGTCAAATATTAGCCGATAGCTCCTCTACATCAGGAGGCGAATTAGCATTAGGCCAAAATCTATTGGTCGGATTTATGAGCTGGGAAGGCTACAATTTTGAAGACGCCATAATTATCAGCGAAAAACTAGTAAGAGACGACAGGTTTACTTCTATTCATATCGAAAAGCACGAAATTGAAGCCAGAGATACTAAACTTGGTCCTGAAGAAATCACAAGAGACATTCCAAATATTGCTGAGGACAACCTCGGCAATCTAGACGAATCAGGAATAATAAGAATAGGAGCTGAAGTAGGCCCGGCTGATATTTTAGTTGGTAAAATAACGCCAAAGGGTGAAACAGAACTATCAGCAGAAGAAAAGCTACTTCGCGCCATATTTGGAGAAAAAGCTAGAGATGTCAAAGATTCTTCCTTAAGAGTTCCTCATGGAGAGCGAGGAAAAATAATTGATGTAAAAATTCTAAGTAAAGAGAATGGAGATACTCTACCACCAGGAGTCAACAAATTAGTCCGATTATGGATCGCCCAAACAAGAAAAATCTCTGTGGGTGACAAAATGGCTGGTAGACATGGTAATAAGGGTGTTATATCACAAATACTACCCGAAGAAGACATGCCTTTCTTAGAAGACGGAACTCCACTGGATATAATATTAAACCCAATCGGTGTCCCTTCGAGAATGAATCTTGGGCAAGTTCTAGAGACGCACTTAGGATTAGCTGCCCATGATCTTTCATTCAAGGCTGTCACTCCCGTGTTTGACAGTGCACCAGACGTGGCAATTGAAGACGCATTGTCAAGATCTTGGATAACCAAAAAATCAGGTGCTATATCAAAAAATTACAACCTTACTAATGGATCTTCAAAACCTAAAATAGACATCGAAAAAATTGAATCTTACCTTTCAAAATTTGGGTATAAATATGAAGATGTCTTTGACAGTACCAATGTTGGAAAAGCTCGTGAAACATGCGTTAAGATTTGGATGGATAGCATCGGGGTTGATACTTCAAACATGTCTCCAGAAGAATTAATTAAGCATTCATTAAAGCTCAACAGAGAAAGCCATATGGCTTCTCCTAATTTAGGTAAATCAACCTTGTACGATGGCAGAACCGGTGAAAAATTTGACCAGCCAATTGCTGTAGGATACATTTACATGTTTAAGCTACTTCACCTTGTAGAAGACAAAATACATGCAAGATCCACCGGTCCATATTCCTTAATTACCCAACAACCTCTAGGAGGAAAAGCACAATTCGGAGGACAAAGATTCGGAGAAATGGAAGTATGGGCGCTAGAAGCTTATAGTGCTGCTTATAATTTACAAGAAATATTGACTGTAAAATCTGATGACGTTGTTGGTAGAGTAAAAACATACGAAGCAATCGTCAAAGGTGAAGAAATTGTGCAACCAGGTATCCCTGAATCTTTCCACGTTTTGTTAAAAGAACTTCAAAGCTTAGGTTTATCTATTGAACTTCTTCAATCTAAATCAAACCAAATAAAGCTTGATGAAGAAGTATCTTCAGAAGAAAATGCATTGTTAAAAGGATTTAATGCGTTAGAATCTCCTGAAGTGTCAATTGAAAATATTGAACCTGATCCAGATCAATCAGATGAAAATACTGAACCTGATCCAGATCAATCAGATGAAAATACTGAACCTGATCCAGATCAATCAGATGAAAATACTGAACCCGACCCAGATCAATC
>MDTE01105898.1_pt1 | contig 48905 bp, 42 predicted proteins | sample 811231 | NCBI WGS metagenome assembly MDTE01 (sample SAMN05326651, study PRJNA326480) | marine metagenome | isolation source: seawater | place: Indian Ocean: Red Sea | collected 2010 | reverse complement strand
TCCCGTGAGAATCGACGCCCGGGCAGGCGAGCAGACCGGGGACGTACAAAAGAAGTTATCGAACCGAATGCCCTCCCGCGCCAACCGATCCAGGTTGGGTGAGCGAATTTCGGAGTTACCAGCGCAGCCCATCGCCCAAGCTCCCTGATCGTCGCTCAGAATGAAAAGAAAATTCGGTTGATCCTGATCATGACTCGCCAAAGGTGTATTCCCTAAGCTTAGCTATTTCAATGCATCTGTAGACGGCACTGATCAGAGGTTCATCACTACCGCGCTGAGGAAGCCAGGAGTCCTGACGTCCTTTATATTGTAATGGAACAACACAGGGACAACACGTGGGACAACTAGAGGAATTCCAGGAAACACCGGTCACGTTCGTACGGCCGACTCACCACCATGTGTTTCTTATTGCTGCTGACGGCAACATGCTGGGGATGGATGACAGTGGAGCGCTTGCGTTGTTCGATGAAGCAGATGATCGGGTGATCTGGGATCAAGCATCAGAAGGATTCAAACACATCGTCACTTGTCAAGATGTACCAGTGGAGATAGCAGAGGATATCTGTACGCTGGTCGTCAACGGAGATGAGACAAACTTTACTGTCTCCCACGGTCCGGAGAAGTTACCCTCTAAATATCTGGCGCACCTGCAGCAAGAGGGCTGGGTGTGCCTGACGAGCATCCTCCCACCGAGTACTGTGAACCGTCTCCAACACACGGCGGCAACGGACGACTATGAACACCTGGAACGAAGAACCGACATGCCTGCCGTGTGCCAGGACCCTGCTGTAGGTAGAACCATCTGCGAGCCCGTCTCTCTGTGGCTTATCAGGAACTACCTGGGAACCCGGGATCTGCATTTGGCACATCCGCCGAATTGCATTTCACTCGCCCCTTACGATGGGGAAAGCAGGGTACAGGGTTGGCACGCTGATATTCCCTATGGTCGTAACGGCCCTGCCGATCGAAAGGGTCCACTTAAAGCCGTCCAGCGCAACGTCTGCATTTCCGACTTTGGTAAGGCTAATGGCGCTACCGCATACAAATTGGGTTCACACCGGGAAGACTCAGGACCGCCAGAAGCATGGAACCCTGGTCACCAGGGAGATGATCCTACCGCACGACCTTATAGTGGTCCTGATGCAGATGTCGTCGAAGCACCCGCCGGAAGCATCGTGCTTTACGATGCCAGGACCTGGCATCGCGCGGGTTTCAATCATAGCAACCACAAGCGTGGTGCGATGCTGATGTCTTTTCAGACTGCTGATGTGACGCCAAAAAAAGACACCAGACTCACCTGCGGAAAACTCCACGAGAATCCTGTGTACAATGAACTGAACGCCCGAGAACAGCGGGAGATTACCGAGCTGATGATGAATCAGCCAGGGCAATTGAGTAATGAGTAAACGAGTTTTGAGTTTTGAGCGGAGGAATAACCACCATGCCAAATGAACAACTGGAACGGGACGGCCTAGCCGCACCGTTTGAGATAGCAGACAAATCCAACCTGGATACCCTATGCGAGATCGCCCTGGAGCTGGAAGCGCTCCAGGGCAAGCAAAACAAACTCGCACGAATGGCAGGCTTGGAAGACCAACAACGTTGGTCAACTATCATTAATCGGCACATGGCCTTCAAACCAATTCAGGATCTTTATCGCGATGCCAACATCCAGTCTGTGGTGGCCGATTGTTTCAGCACAGACCTGGTGCTCTGGCAGACCAAGTTTTTCCCCAAGTACCCGGGCGTGGGAGAAAACTACTGGCATCATGACCGCATCATTGAGAATGGCGATGACCCCATCAACATTTATGACACTACAAACCACTTCTCCGTCGTCGTCGCACTGACTGACCTCGGCATGGACGATGGGCGACTGGAATATATCAAAGGCTCCCACAAGCCCATTGAAGGCTTTGACAGGGACATGCCGCGGATCTTCGATGAGATGCCCGAGGTGCTCGTAGACAGAATCACCCCGCTCACACTTAAAAGGGGGGAGTTCGCGGTATTCCATTCCGCCGTGCTACATCGCAGCCTGGCCTATGGGCACAAGGAGGAAGACTGGAGCCCCAATTACTTTGGTACTCCCATCCCGGAGCTTAGAAGCAAAGCGACAAGAGAGGACGGCAGAATCTCGCTGGCCGCAAGACTTGCGAGAAAAGACACTGTCATTCCCGCAAATTCCGGTGCCAACCCAGCCGGCGTTTTCGATGGCATTGCAGAGCCGATGCCCTACTACGAAGACCCGGCAAAGCAGGTCATTGGTGAAAGATCGGCGGTTATGCCATTTAACTAGAAGACTGCCGGATGTATCTAAAGCATTGGTCGGGGACCACCGATGAAGAAGGCCAGTGCAACGATAGTTCGATAGAAGGCAGCCTTGAATGGATGCACCATCAAACCAAATGTCCTCTGATATTTCGAGAACCTGAATGGAAAAGGCGTCTCAAGCCCATCGAACGTCCGCGCACCATCTGGTATCGCTGACTTCGCCAGGTGATTCATTACATTAGACACTGGTGCATCACCTTCCTCGACAGTAACCGTCCCTGCATCACCATCGACAGAAATTACCTGTCCACTGACCAGTCGTTTCGAGATGTCTCCCAACCCCAACACGGCTGGAATGCCATACTCCCGGGCGACAATAGATCCATGGGAGGTAATGCTACCAATATCGGTTACCAGGCCCACTGCGTGAGAGAATAGCTGCGTCCACGCAGGCGTGGTGAACGGGCAAACTAGAATGCTGTCAGTCGTCATTTGCTCGAATTCTTGCGGTGATTGAATGACGCTAACTTCTGCAGTGATCTTTCCCGGGCTGACCGCAGTTCCCTGATAGACATTGTCAGGCGTATGATTCGGCGTGGTTGCTTCATCGCCAGGTTTTGGCGGGACGATTCTTTCGGGAGGCGTCAGTCGCTTTTGCGCCTCACGCAATTCCTTTCGCTCAATTGTCTTTTGCAACAGGCCCGGGACCGATTCACCTTTTTTTCGTGCGTTGATAGCCTGGGACAGCTCTGCGCTCAAGAGATAGTAAACGTCATCTGCCTGGTCCAGGGTACCAACCGATGCCAGTCGAGTACCGAGCTCAAGTGCCATTCGTTGTAGCACAGGCCAGGCCGCTCCCACATAGAACTGGGCTTCATCGCGATTGGCATAGAAACGCTGTGCCCAAAAGAGGCGCCATCGAAACTGCCAGCGTAATCTACCCTTGAAGTATTGAGTAATCTCTCGCAGAGCCTGCTGACGTCTGTTTTCTACCTCAGCTTGCTGATCAATCGGATTGTAGGTTCTGTCCTGCACCTGTGTCTTTAGGGCGGACAACACGGGCGTAGGATCCTGGCACGGCGTCGGTTCAACGTAATCCAGCGAGTAAATCTGATGCCCGTACTCACTGAGATATCGCACCAACGTATCAGCTACTTCATCACCTTCCGGATGCGCCTTTATCTCGGCGAGTAGTCTTGATGCAGGCGTCCTGATCACCAGTTCGTTCAGGGACTCATTCGATTGAATCTGGCACACTATTTCCCACAGATCCATTTGTGCCTGCATCGTCCTGGATTCAGAAGCGTCCAACAACATTCCACTGGTGAAACCAGCGTCGGGTGCATGCTCCTGTAAGAAATCCTGGAGAGCCTGATCCTGCCATCGAGGCAATGCAAGCACGCTATTGGCGGCCTCCCAGTAGTGGGCATCAGCCTGGGTCAATTTGCAGACCCCTTCCAGCAGTTCCTCATCTTTCGCCTTCACGATATCCAGCTGATGCCATTGTTCAATGGTTGCCAGATACGCTGGCAGCTTGTCGTGACGCCAGCGACGCGGCCACGCATAGCAGACCGAACTAACGGCATCTATCGTCATTTGCTTTTCACGCGCCACCGGTGCAAGCGCCGATGATTTGGGAGGGTTCGCGGGTCCGAGATACCGATAAGCATACCCATTGACCGTCTCATTCCCACAACGAGGGTAATTGGCAGCCCGTTCCAGCCCATCAGTTGTGCCATCGAGCCAGTCTCGCCTTAGGGCAAAACCTTCGTCAACCGCCGGGATGTATAGCTCCTCGAACAGTGGCGATAATGGACCTGGCATAAATTCTACTACCTGGTTTCGCATCAGCAGCGAACCAGGCTCCCGGGGTTCCCAGCGCACATCCTTAAGCGGGGACGGCGGCAGATTGGTAATCGCTCGCGCCTGTAGCAGCCAAAGTCGGTTTTTGTGGAAGGCCCACTCGATATCCAAGGGCATATCACCAAAAATTTCCTCGATCTGGATAGCAATTGTAATCAGTTCCTTAAGGGCGCTCTCGGAAAGAGAAACCTGATCACGTTCATCTCCAGAAATGTCTTCAAGGCGAGTACCCTGATCATCATTCGAAACAATTTTCTGTTCCTTTGCACCAACGATAGTGTCTTTAATCGAAAGCGAATCCCTTTCCACAATGAAGGTATCGGCGGCAACATGTCCACCGACCACCGCTTCTCCCAGCCCATAGCTCGCGTTAACAATCATTTCCGAACGTTCGCCGGTGGCAGGATTGGCCGTAAACAGAATGCCAGATACGTCTGAGGGCACCATGATCTGCACAACCACCGCCATCGCAACGGTATCGTGGGAGATTCCCATTTCATGACGATAGCTGATAGCCCGGGTTGTCCAAAGTGACGCCCAGCAGTCGCGTACTGCTTCGATTAACGCATCCTCTCCACGAACATTCAGGTAGGTATCCTGCTGGCCCGCAAAGGACATGTCCGGCAGATCTTCTGCATTTGCCGAAGATCGTACAGCGACAGCGGGATTGTCACCTTCCAGGGAAGCATAGGCATTCCGAATTGCCGCGATAGTTTCCTCGCCAAGTGGTGCGTGCTCGAACAACGCCTGTATACCTTCCGACGCCGAATCGAACGACAATGTCTTACCGCTGATACCGGGCTTAACAAGATCCAGAATGGCAGCTTGTAGATTACTGTCTGCTACATATTGCCGATAGGCGGATGTGATTACATAAAATCCATCGGGCACGCTCATTCCCGCCGACGCCATCGCAGCCAGTGACCTGCCCTTACCTCCAATCACTTCCAGGGCGGCATTATTGGTATCGAGCGGCAGTACTATTTCTGAAAACATTCAGGTCCTCCTTGATTTGGCAGGTTGCGTTTGCAGACTTATAAGGACTTTGCCGGCGCGACCGACAACTGATCCGCGACGCCATGGGCGGCAATAAAACTCGCCACAAGGCCACTCGATTTGGCGGCCTCGACGAAGTCGATAAGCCATGCAAGCCCTTCTTCACGGCCTTTGTTAACAGCAACCGCCTGCTGCACCGCGGTGAACTGCCCAAGCAGTATGCGGGAGCCAACTATTTCCTGCTCTAGCTTGACAAGGTGACTGCGTAGTCCGGCGAGCACATCGAGACCGTCTCGCGTGAACTGTTCAATCGCGCTGCCTTTGATCAGCCGAAGATCAGCGTGTTGGATGTTATTCTCTAGCCATAGACTGTAAGCGCTTCCCTCGGGCGCACTGATGGTTACTCCCCGCTTATCAACATCATCGACCGATCGTAAAGAAGATCCCGCGGCCACAAGATAGTTAGCTTCGATCTCGCAATAGGCAGGGGTAAAGTCCATCACCGCTGCGCGTTGTGGTTCGGCGCCTATGTTAGCGATATCCCACTGATCTGATCCTGCCGCCGCAGTGACTTCACTCGGTGACTTGAACTCTACCAGTTGCAACTGCACACCCAATGCATCTGCAATGGACACCGCAAGATCGGGAGAAGGACCGATGGGTACTCCAGCGTCATCCTTACCCACAACGAGCAGAGAGTTATTCATGTTGAGCGCTGTCCTGAGCGTACCCGTGGGAGCGAGTTGCTCAAGAATATTGGCATTTAGTTCAGACATTCAGATCCTCCATATTCGCCGGCACAGTGTACTTAATTCGAAAGAGTGTTAGTACTTGGCTAGCCGGTGATTGCGATCTGATTTCATGAATTTATAGCACCACCCCCGACGAGGTTGCGATCTCACCACTAATCGGAATAGGATCAAGCTTCACATCAAACCACTGGCACCCGTCGACATTCATGAAAGTCCTGATCCTGTCTGACCTCCACAGCAACATCCATGCATTAGAAGCTATCTGGGCCCGCGAAAATGACAGCGATCAGATCTATTGTGTGGGAGACCTTGTCGACTATGGTCCCTATCCAAAAGAAACACTTGACTGGATACGGGCGCACGACGTGCAGTCCGTTCAGGGCAATCATGATGCCTGGGTAAGTAAGCTGTACCACGACACTATGGCCCTCGACAATCTACCCACTGAAGATCGCACCTGGGCGGAACACAACGTCAGCTTATTGGATGAATCTGACATCACTTTTCTGGAACAGTTGCCGGTAACACTGACGTTTTCGGCTGATGGATTTAGCTATGCGCTAACCCACATCTATGACAAGTACCGTGAGATCAAAAGTTTGCAGCAATACGAGGAGTTTCGAGAGGATCGATTCGCCGGAGCCGACTATACAAGACTGTTATTGGGCCACACTCATCGGCAGGCGATTCGACACCTGAGCGACGACCTGCTTTGGATGAACCCGGGCAGCGGCTCCTATCGCAGACCAGACGATATGGACCAGACAGCCCACTATGCGACAATCACAGATGGGACGCTATCACTGGGTAGAATTTCCTATAATCACAGCGTCCTCTTCCTCGTCACGCAGGAGTTAAAGCTCAACGAGCGCGAGCATAAACATCAATGGGCCTGGGGTCCTCGTGACACACCTGACTAACTAGTTCCCCGGGGCCTCAGATATGAGGAAAAATTCCTCTCAGGCGTCTTATTTACCAGTGTTACTGTCAGATCACTCCAACAAAAAATCAAGGATAAAATATGCAAGTCGGTACCATGTCAGGCACTTTTCAGCGGCCTACCCTCGAGGAATCCCTCGATGCCAGTCTCGAGCAAGATATTCGTCATCTTCAGTTTAACTGGGGGTCAGCACATCCGTCGGGTCCGTTACCGGAAGTCATCGACGAGATCGCTACCTACGCAAGAGCAGAGTTTGAGAAGCGCGATATGGTCGTCGCAGCGGTCGCTGGTAATGCGAACATGGTTGATATCGATCCGGAGAAACGGCAAAAGGCAATCGACAAGGTACTAATGATCATTCCTGCCTGCGCCAAAATCGGTACCAACGTGATCGCGACCTGTACCGGTTCACGTAATCCGGAGAGTATGTGGAGGGATCATCCCGATAACCAATCTGAAGAAACGTGGAAAACTTTACGTAATACCCTGGAGAAAATTTTGCCAGCGGCTGAAGCCGCCGGCATCGATATCGCGTTTGAACCCGAATACAACAACGTTTGTCAAAATGCACGCCTGAGCCGCCGGTTGATCGATGAAATGGCATCACCAAGACTCAAGATAGTGATGGACGCTGCTAATATTTTTGGCAAGGATGACCTGGAACGCATGACCGAAGTACTGGACGAGGCATTTGATCTACTGGGTGACTATGTCGCCATCGCCCACGGGAAAGATCTGGACCATGGTGGTGATGCAGGACATCTGGCTGCGGGTACCGGCAAGCTCGACTACGAGCACTACGTGAAACTACTCTGCGGTCTATCCTTCGATGTGCCTATTATTCTGCATGGAATCACCGAAGAGCAGCTACCCGAGAGTGCTGACATGATCAGAAGCCACGCCGCCAAATACCAATAAGGAAACAATTCATGAAAGCAAAGATCGGTCTTCTCGGCTGCGGCAATCCGGCACGAAGCTGGTACATGCCAACCCTCAGAGAATTAACAAAACACGGTGAACTCGAATGGGTCGCTCTGTGTGACATGGACGAGCAACTTGCCACTGAGTACGGCACGAAGTATGGCGTACCCTATTACCTGAGCCTCGATGACATGCTGGACAAACATAAAGACCTAACGGCGGTCTGCATCGTCACCAGCGATCCCCTGCACCACGTGCTCGCAACCCAGGTTGCAGAGCGTGGCGTACACGTCATGGTTGAGAAACCCATGGCAATGACGCTGGCAGCCTGCGACATGATCATCGACGCCTGCAAGCGCAACAACGTGCACTTTGAAGTGGCAGAAAATTACTTCCGCTGGTCCAAGCAGCGATTGATCACCAAGCTCATTCAGGAAGGTGTTCTGGGAGATATCGTTCGCGTGTACTTCTCCGAACCTAAGCGGCAGCTGCCGTTCGATCCAACGGTAACCTACTGTGATCTCGGCAGACCTATTTCAGGTTTTGGCAGAACAGGCGGTATGGTCATGGATATGGGCGCACACCGATTGTCACAACTGCGTATCTACGCGCAAAGCGAAGTCAAAAAAATCACCGCAACGGTACGCCGATATCGAGACCCCACGATTCTCGCCGAAGACTGGGCCCACGCGATGATCGAATTCGAGAGTGGTTGCATGGGCATCTACGAGACCTCCCGGGTTGGCGAACTGCAAAAATATTGTCAGATAACAGGGACACTGGGGGGCATACTGGACTACGACTATATGAGTCCTGACATCCCGTTACGTTTATTGGATGGCGAAGAGTGGAAGGATATCCCGGTTGAAACAGAGCGTCGCACCATAGACGGCGTAGACGTCTTGCAGCGCATTGTTGTACACACCGACCCGCAGATCGTCTACGAGAATCCGTTTCGAAATTACGCGATCAACGACTGGTGCGTCGGCCACGCATCCGAGATCATGAGTATCGCCAACGCGGGGCTTAACGATGAACCCGCCGAGTACGGCATAGGGGGTCGCAAGGATGTGGAAATGGCGATGGCGATCTACGAGTCATCTCTTAACGGCACCGTCCCAATTCAGCTACCTCTTAATGAGTTGACCGGTTACGAACAGGCGGTTCACGAGGATTATCTCGAGAAGTTCGGGCGGCCCATCATTCCGACCTAGCAATGGGGTCGGAGTAAAGTGCCAGGGTAGAGAAATGCCTTACTGTCAAAAAAGCAGGAAGTTTCACCCCGGCACTTTACTCCGACCCCTTATTTTTAGCACGATACTACTTCACGCTCAGGCGTCCTTCGCAGAGCGGCCCGAATACCAGCACGGCATCTCTCTGCTCCATGAGCTCAAGTACCCACGCGACTTCAAGCACTTTGAGTATGCCAATCCAGATGCACCCAAGGGAGGTGAGCTAAAGCTCGCCACTACCAACTACATCCAGAATTTTGGGGGCGTTCCGGGTACCGGAGTGCCAAATGCCCAGGGTATCGGTAGGACCGTCGATCGACTACTTGTCAGAACTGCAGACGAACTGTCAGGTCTTTACGGCCAACTCGTTAGCGGCATCGCACTATCGGAAGATCACCGGGCTGTATATTTACGACTACACGAAAAGGCCCGATGGCATGACGGCGTCCCGCTTACCACCCGTGATGTGAAATTCTCCTACGAGGACCTGCTAACCCGTGTCTTCGGCAAGGTTTACCTGGCAACCTGGATCGACTCGATGGAGATCGTCAACGACAAGGAATTAATCGTGCACCATCGAGACGTGTTTACCAATTCTAATCTGGTAGCACTAACCTGGTTCCCCATTCGACCGGCACATTACTATGAGGACAAGGACCCAGGCGCCCCAACCCTTACACCGCCAGTGGGCAGCGGTCCCTACCGTGTTATCAAATTCGATAAAGGCTACGTTCGTTATGAACGGGTCAAAGATTACTGGGGTAAGGACATCCCTGTGAATCAGGGAAGATATAACTTCGACATTATTCACTACGATGTTTATCGCGACGCAACCGTGGCACGCGAGGCCTTTCGCAAGGGCTTATTCGATATCTACTTTGAAACTGATATTCGCCACTGGGAGTCCTCCTACAATGTTCCGGCGCTCGAGCAAGGGTTAATCATCAAGGAAATTCGATCACTGGAAAAGTTTATCGGTCAGCAGACAGCCATCGTGTTAAATCTTGACCTGGAACGGTTGCGCGACGTGCGAGTTCGTGAGGCGCTGACGCTGGCGTTTGATTTTGAATGGCAGAACCGGGTCTTTCATTTCAACTCGCAATCTCGCGCCGCCAGCTACTTCGCCAACTCCTCCTTCGCAACAACGGGACTTCCAAGTGGAGGCGAACTTGAATTACTGGAGCCTTATCGCGACCAGCTTCCAAAACGGGTGTTTACCGAGCCGTTCCTGCTGCCAATGTCGAGCGGAACGGATGTCAATCGGTCTGCACTCACTAGGGCCCGGGACCTGCTCGCAGAGGCCGGTTGGACCATACGGGGTGGCCGCCTGATTGACGCCACAGGGACACAATTCGAACTTGAACTGACAACTCAGAGCCCGGCGATGCGTCGGATTCTCTTGCCCTACATTGAGTCCCTGAAAGTACTCGGCATCGACTCGAATATACGGTTACTGGATAACATCGCCTGGGTTAATTTTTTGCGTCAACGCGACTTTGATGCCTATGTTCGGGGACACGACTTTTTGAACCCACCATTAGGCGAGCTGGACAGCTACTTCGGTTCCAAGACTGCAGACATGGAGCTTGGCGGCAACATCGCAGGAATAAGAGACCCCATCGTTGACGCGCTGATCCTCTCGGCAGAGGGAATGCCTACCATCGAATCCGCCATGACCGCCAGTCGTGCACTGGATCGGGTACTGCTATGGGGCTTCTATCACATCCCGTTGAACGGGATCGACGAAGAACGCTTTATATACTGGGATAAATTCGCAAGACCCGGGGGCGAAGCCGTCGGCAGATACGAGTATCTTATAGGCAGCACTATTCGCATTCTCGATAGCTGGTGGATTAGGCCCCTTTCGACGGCGCGGGAACAACTCCGTTAATTGGTACCATGTTATTGGCGTTGATCTCTACGAGAACAGGCCCAGACCGCCCCACGGCATCAGCAAGTTTTTCTTCCAACTCATCGACGTTATCCACATACAAGCCCGGGACGCCCATACTCTCTGCCAACTTAACGAAGTCTGGCGTGTTTAGCTCTGTCTCGTTAAAACGACCATCAAACTGATTAGATTGCAAACCTCGCAACACACCATACCCACCGTCGTTAAATATCACCACAACTGCCGGAAGCTGATACTGCGCTGCGGTAGCGAGTTCGCCCACATGAAACATAAAGCCGCCATCACCATGCATAATGATGGTGCGCTTGCCGGTTGCTACCGCGACTCCAAGCCCCAGGGGCAATCCAGGTCCAATCGCACCAGAAGTCGGAAAAATGTAGCCTCCCGCATTGTCAATAGGAAGCAGCGTATTACCCCAGTTGTACCCTGGAATAGTACTATCCCGGACAAACAACACACCGTCTTCCAAATGCTTTGAGAAGATATCAAGTGCCTTTGCATGATCGGGACCAATACCCTCTCGCATATTCACATTTGTCTGAGCGACAACCGATTGCACTTTCTCCCGATACTGCGCATCACCCTTTTCAAAGGTGTTTTTGCTTAGTTCAGTTAGCGCAGCGGTTGCATCGCTTACGAGCCCAACCTCTGCCGCAAACGTCAGATTGATATTTTTCGGCTCGATGTCGATATGCAACATCGTCGGCAGGTCCAATTTAATTTTTACACCGCCCGTACCGGCCTGAAACCGGGTTGCAATGGAGATAAGCAAGTCTGCCTCACTCACTAACGCCTTAACCGGGGGGCGCATGAGCGCGTTACCCATATGCAAAGGATGATCTACAGGGAACGCGCCCTTGCCATTTGCAGTTGTGATAACTGGCGCATCAAGCTGCTCTGCGAAGGTTTGCAGGGCGTTTCTTGCAGTTTCATCGGAGATGCCACCGCCTGCCAGAATAATACGCTTGCTAGCGCCGCCAATCAGAGACACGGCAGCAGCCAGTTTTTCCGGATCCGGCGCAACGGCATCCGGTATCCTCAGGGGACGGACTTCATCAGCAGTCATCTCGTACTGCAGGTCTATGGGTATCTCTATCGCACCTGGCCCGGGCCTGCCACCTAACATCGTTTCAATCACACCTTTTAACGCCGGACCAACTTCCTGTACATATCGAGGTGATGCTACTACCGAGGTAGCCGTTTGTAACATTAACTTCTGATTCTCAGCCTCGTGAACATAGCCTTTTCCTTTACCATAAAAAGCAGTTTCAGCCTGGCCAGTAATCGCCAATAATCTTGATGAAGCAAAATCAGCCTCATACAATCCCGTCATAAGATTTGTCGTGCCTGGTCCTGTACTGCCAAGGACAACGCCAAAATTATTGGTTGCCCTGGCATATCCATCAGCCATATGGGCAGCACTTCCCTCGTGCCGAGCGGTAATCATTTCAATGTCATCGCTCCGACTGATAGCATCCACAATCGGCATATTGTGAATACTGACAATACCGAATACGTGGCGGACTCCCGCCTCAATCAATGTATCGACAACAATCTCAGCGCCGGATTTACTGCTGGGCACAATTAAACTCCCCATTTATGGTTATGTATTGAGAGGACGTAGACAACCACACCATCCTCATTGAAACCCGTGAGGTTTCAGAGTAAACCAACGTCATTTACTTCGTCATAACGATGGTATCAGAAAGGAAACTTCTAATGGACGTATCAACACCGAGGCAGATAGGTAAGAGCACAATGACGGTCACTCCACTCGGCCTTGGATGCGGCATCATGAGCAGGATGGAAGTAAGCAACGAGCAAGCGATGGCGACCATTAAAGCTGCCTGGGATAGCGGCGTTCGTTTTTACGATACATCGGCTTGGTACGGTGTGGGCCGCTCGGAAAGACGACTGGGCCTTGCGCTACTTGGCGCCGAGAGTCCAAGGACCTCCCCTGACCGAGATACCTACCGTATTAACACCAAGGTCGGCAGGACGCTGAACCCCGAGCCGGTCCACAACAAGGCAAATGATACTTTCAGCCCGGGCGGTCAGATTCGAAACCTTCGAGATTCCCATAGCGGGTTTCGGGTCGTGTTCGACTACAGCTACGAGCAAATCATGAGCCAGCATTGGGATTCGCGGCAACGCCTGGGACACTCAAGAGTAGACAGTCTCACAATCCACGATATTGACTACGGCTATCACCACCCGGACCAGGTAGAAGAACACATGAAACAACTCTCCAGAACGGGAGGCGGTGGCGCCAAAGCGCTGGAAGAGTTAAGAAAAGAAGGTGCTATTTCTGCGATCGGATGTGGATGCAATCTCGAGTCACGCAATGCTTACAGCTGGGAAGACAGCGCCCACGAAGATCTCTGCATGCGGATCGCCGACACGGTAGATCTTGATTTCTTCGTGATCGCCGGCGGTTATACATTGCTGGAAACGAGGGCCCTGCGACGACTTCTTCCCCTTTGCGAGCAACGCAATATCGGCATCATCATCGCCGCTCCCTATGCCAGCGGCTGGTTAGTGACCCCCGATGAGTCAGCCCCCTATATGTACGACAAGCCATCGGATGAAATCATCAGGAAATCGCGCGGCATGAAATCAATATGCGACGACGTCGGTGTTCCGCTGGCTGCTGCTGCTATACAGTTCCCGCTGGCGCACCACAAAGTCGCCGCAGTCATCCCCGGCGCAAAGTCACCAGGGGAACCTAAAGAGAACTACGACTACCTCAACACCGAGGTACCCGCCGAGGTCTGGCAAAGAATGAAATCAGAAAGACTACTCGACGAGAATGCACCTACGCCCGAGTAGGCGACCTAAATACCAACTAGGACCACTCGATGTCCTGGCGTGACGGGTTGTTACCCTGCCTATGTGCCCAGGGCTTACCGTTATCATCCCAGGGATGGGCAGCGAGCCACTCCTCGTTCATTGCGCATCCCAGTCCCGGTCCCGGCGGCACGCCGAAATAACCGTCTTTCTGTACCGGCATATCGCCAATAACAGCATCCTGGAACCACGAGTGAATCCCACCCTCTGTGATGACAAAGTTCGGCGTACAGGCGTCCAGATGTAACGCCGCTAGGGTATTGAACGGCCCATAACAGTTATGGGGCTGGAATCCGACGTAGTAGGCCTCTGCCATTGCGGCAATTTTCTTGGTCTCAAGAATCCCACCGGCGTACATAATGTCCGGCTGAATCAGAGACACTGCGTGCAACGGCAAGAGTTCAGCATAATCAAACTTCGTCAGCAGTCTTTCACCCGTGGCGATCGGCACATTAGTTTGCTCCGACACCTTCTTCAGTGCATCCATATTTTGTGGCGGCACCGGCTCCTCGTAAAAGAAAGGTCTGAATTCCTCAAGTCGATTGGCGACGCGGATAGCATCCGTTGGCGAAAGTCGGCCATGAACCTCAACCAGCAGCTCGACATCATCACCTACGGCCTCTCGTACGGCTTTCATTTTCTCTACTGCAAGGTCCTCAGAGGTCTTATCGATGAAGATGCCGCGGTGTTCAAAAGGATCACCCTTCAGTGCCGTAAGACCCTGATCGAGGAACATCGTTGCAGTCTCTACCGACATCTCAGGGGTTGCGCCATCCCACCTCCCATAGGTCCAGATCCGATCTCGTATCTTGCCGCCGAGTAACTCATACACCGGCGCACCCAGCAGCTGACCCTTGATATCCCAGAGCGCAATTTCGATACCGCTAATTGCCGTCATCTGCACCACACCACCACGAACATGAAAGTAGTGATAAAGCGTCTGCCAGTGTTTCTCGATCTCACCAGGGTCCTTGCCAACAAGCAGCTGTCCAAATTCATCGATCATCGTCGCCACCGCAAGCGGACCGGAAGAGGCCTCTCCCCATCCCGTGATGCCTTCATCGGTTTCGATTTTGACGAAGATGAAATTGCGCGTAACACCAGGCCTAAAAGGCACACCGGTGGGCACAGCTTTAACAGAAGTAATTTTCACAAGTAGTCCTTACAGTAGAAAGATGAACCTGAGGTATCCCAACCACGGGACGTCTGACCTAAATGACGTCTGCTGACAGTACTTCCTCATTGCGTCCAGAGAGCGTTAATATTATCAGATGGTCTTATCGAAAAGCCCATACGTTAGGATTTCGGATGACAGTTTCTAACTACAGTTTCCGACAAAAGGGTAAGCAGAAGACAATGCATGAGTGAAACGGAAACACCACCACCAATTGATCCTGAGGATTCTTTCAGGACCGCAGGACCTCCCGATCATTCGCCCCTGCCTACTTCTCCTGATCTTGACCCCGAGGGCGCAGACAAGATCGGGCTATCGTCAGCCGAAATCGACCAGTTTCGTGAACTCGGTTTCGTTATCAAACGAGGGTTAATTCCACCCGATGACTTCGCTGCGACATTAGACTTCTGGTGGCAGCAACCACCCGTAACCGTCGCCCATATGACGCAGCATGATCCTGGTACCTGGTTATCGCCCGGAAAATACTGGCCCAGCGACAATCGCTGGGGGCTCGCTGGCAACTGGATGGGCAACAACCCATGGCCCGGTCCGGACGATCCGCGGCCCGGAGCTAATCCGGGTGAACGTGTTGGCCGCCTGCCTTTCAAGCTGACACGTGACCGTACCGAAGATGTGTGGCGCTGGCACGGTATCGGTCACGACCCAGAATTCGTTTCGGCATCTTCGGCACATCCGCGGGTCCTGCATATGCTGGAAGCCCTACTTGGTGGTCCCGTTAAACGACCAAGGCGCAATCGCGGCATCTACGCCGTATTTCCAACAGACGATGCGGAGCTTTCGTCCCAGCTAGGACCTCATATCGACGACAATCCGGTTGAGTTAATGGGCGTGATGATCCTGGAAGATATTGAACCGCGGAGCGGCGGATTTACCTTCTTCCCGGGTTCTGCCCGGGCGCTGTACCCTACCTCTCTTCAGGGGTTGAACTGGGTCGCAAGCGAGCAATCCCCAGCGGCGATGGAGAACATCAGGACAAATATTCAGCCACTGGAATTTACCGGAAAAGCAGGTGACGTTTTGTTCTGTCACGGGCTCACCGTTCATTCTGCGGGGCTGCAGGAAAGCGATCAGATTCGTATGGCAGCGATACTGGATTTTAATAAGGTTCGGGAACGAGGACACATGCGCTGGACAGCCGCAGGTAAACATGACGGACCAAGGATCAATACCGACATGGACGGGCTGTTAACTGTCTCGAGTTCAGAAGACGATCCTGCAGACGGTTTTCGTGAAGTGACGGTGCAGTGGCTCTCTGATTCTAACGAATTTGTACTTGACCGGAGTCCACCATTGGATGACATGTTCCACGAATGGAATTTGGGTCGGCAAGCGGTACGCGGAAACATCGTCGACGAACCTCCCTGGTGGGAGAAATATAATCTACCCTTGTTGCCAACCGGCAGCATCCCACAAGGGGGCGGTGGTACACCGGCAGTTCCATTGTCGTCAATCGCGATATACGAGGGTGAGGGTCGTTGGCGGGTCCCCCTTAAAGCCAATGACTGGATGCAAACCTAAACGTTTTCTCGCAGGAGAATGAACATGGAAGACAACATCGTACTATTCGAAGAACAGGACCACGTCGGCGTTATCACGTTGAATCGTCCTGAGGCAATGAACTCACTCTCCTACGAATCCTACGCACAACTGGAGGATCTGATTCGGAACGCAACAGCACGCGTTCTTGTAATAACCGGGGCAGGTCGCGCGTTCTGCGCCGGTGACGATATGAAACAGATACTGGGTAGTGACAAGCCTCCCCCCGAGAGTTCACGTGATCGAAAAATTGATACCGGCGGCTTAACGCCGCTCGCAGATGCATTGCTAGCCACGGATATTCCTGTGATCGCCGCGGTCAATGGTCCGGCCGTCGGCTGGGGCATGGAGCTTGCCCTGATGGCGGATATTCGTGTTGCCTCAGAGAAAGCAAAGTTCGGCGAACTGTTTGTACTCAGGGGACTGTGTTGCGATGCACCAGGCCTTGGCAGGCTCGCCCAGCTCGTTGGACGGGAACGTGCCGCCGAGCTACTTTTTACGGGAGAGGTCATCGATGCCGACACAGCGCTTCGCATTGGACTCGTGAGCCATCGTGTTGATCACGAGGAGCTTATGGATAAGGCGCTTGATCTCGCCAGGCGAATCGCCAATAACCCGCCTCTTGCGGTCCAGGCGATCAAGGCAGGACTGCGACGCACGCTGGACCCGGATTGGCGTGACACGGGGCACTGGGCCACTGAACAGATAACCCGGTTGCGCCAGACCGAAGATTCCAAGGAGGGCGTGCGCGCGTTTCTTGAGAAGCGTGATCCGGTATATGTGGGTCACTAGTATCTATGGCTAAGGCTGAACTAACCCTGGAAGAAAAAAGACACTTCCTGCGTGATGGCTATATAGTACTATCGGATGTTGTACCCAAAGATCTGACGCGAAAGGCACGCAGGGCAATCAATCTTCATATCGTCAAGTCCGGTATCGCCAAGCCATATCACGACTTTGAGTCCTCCGCTCTCCCCGATCTGGTAAACAAAAGCCCACTGACTGACATCATGCGCAATACCATGGGTCCCTTCGACTCACCCCAAAGCGCTTTCGCAGCAGTCCTGTACCCACAGGATGAACCGGAAATTCCGCGGCCCAACTTCGGGTGGCAACCGCATATCGATGGTCTCTCTTCTTTCCCGGATCTACCAAAAACACCACAGGAGGTAGACTCTTGGCAGTCGCCACGAACTCATCATTTCGGCAGTGCCGATGCACACGCAAAGGGAGTGAACCTAACGCCGTTCTTCCAGGATCCAGAATGCACAGTGAGCCTTGGCAGTTTCACAGCTTTTGTGGGCGTCGCACTGAACGATCAATCTGAATTTGGTCTGGGAAACCTGTGTTTGTTGAAGGGTGCACACGAAGAAGTGGAAAAATTCTTTCGTATGCAACGGGACTCCGGCGGCGTCATGGATCCCGAAGGACCCGGCTGGCCCCGGTTATCCCCAGTAGGCAAGGATGGTGTCAAGCTAACGGGCATACCGCCATCCATCCGCGATTTGTTCCTGGAAGACGCCGAAACGACAGACGATGGTCTCATCTGGTTAAAGCCCACACCCATCCTGCTGCGCGAGGGTGATGCAGTCATTGCCTTACATGCGTGCCCCCACGCGGGATCAATGAATCTTGGCGCCGATCCCCGAATGAACATCTACTTCAGATTGCGCCATGAGCGTCCCGGCGGGGCTGTGGTACTTGGTGATAGTGACCATCCCGATCGTGGCTGGAATGGCGAATTCCTCGATTTCGCCGATGGCTATGATCCGTGGCAAGTCGCAACCGACGCCATGTGTGATCATTGGAGTGAGTGGGACGGTATGCAGGATGTTGTCGCGGAGTCGCGTCGCCGCTGATTTCGCAGGTATACTGGCGCTTTCGCGATAGGAGAAGACATTGAGGATTCTGATTACCAACGACGACGGCGTGGATAGCCCCGGAATCCATGAACTGGCAGTTCACATCGAAAAGGCGGGGTATGAAGCAATAGTCGTTGCCCCTGATCACAATGCCTCGGGTACGGGAACCTCTGTCAGTGGGCTTTCAAGCGACAGCCCCATAAAGGTAACACCATCAAAGATCGCGAACTTCTCTGGCGAGATATATGGTATCGCAGGTGCCCCCGCCCTCTGTGTCCTCGCGGGTTACATGAAAGCCTTTGGCCCATCACCCGATATTATCGTTTCAGGCATTAACGCCGGACTCAATCCAGGTCGCTCAGTCGCCCATAGCGGAACCATTGGCGCGGCGATTGCCGGACAGAACTTTGGCATGCGTTCAATCGCCGTAAGTGTCGACGTTGTCACGCCCTGGCACTGGTACACAGCTGCCGCGTTGACGGTTGATGTCCTGCCTCATCTAATTGAAGGTCCCTCACATACGGTACTAAATCTCAACGTACCTGGATTACCTCTCGACCAGGTTAAGGGGATTCGCTGGGCCAGTCTTGCTCCCTACGGAACCTTCAGAGGCACCATGTCACACGAGAACAACCAGCTGATCATGAAGCAGGAACCGCTCGACTATGACCCGGAAGATCACACAGATATCGGCACAGTGAGGGCCGGGTATGCGGCAATAACTTCTATACACGCATCCGCCGAGGTATGGGGTGACGAGGGTAAGCCAGGCGAGCTGTTTCATCCCGACCATGGTATTCACGCTGCTTCCGCGGGGCACGAAATTCGTGCTTCACGATCAACGTTTTTACCCGGTCGCTTCGATCCGGATACTTACAAGCCTGAGTAGATAGTGTCCTGTCTGAGGGCGCCGCTAGTCGTCATGTTCAAAGTATTGCCTGGACAGCAACTTCTGTTTTTCATATATGCCATCGAGTGACGTGTCGACGGGTAACGGTATTCTCACCTGGACCTTTTCCATGCGAGGTTGAAGTGTCGGTTTACCCTGCACCACCCGGCTATTGAAATCAGTGAGATCCCTAACCGATTCAATACCGGCGAGTGGCCAGGCATCCGCGGCAGCGTATTCATAAAAGAGTATCCGGCGATTACTTTCAGATCGATTGATGGCAGACCCGTGTACCAGTCGCGCATGGTGAATCGTGATTGCACCCGCCCTCCCGTGGATCTCCCGAGCAGAAGACACATCGAGTTCTTCCCGCTCCACATCGATCGCACCACAAAACATGCCATCGGTATGATGATTGTAGATGGGACCTTTATGAGATCCTGGCAGGACCATCAGCGGCCCATTCTCCGCATCCATGTCGTCCAGCAGAATACCCACCGCAAGCACATCCTGATTAGTATGCGGATAGAACGCCCAGTCCTGATGCCACTCCACCGGCGCACCAAACCCCGCGGTCTTCATATTGACCTTCCCTCCGGCTCGTAACCGGATATGCTCGCCAATCAGTGGTGTCAGCGCGGCCATGATACCCGCGTGGGCCGCCAGTTCCCTGTAAAAAGGATGTACCAGGTGTGGCCTTTTGATTCTTCGCACGCGGGGATGATCCGGGGAGTGTGTGGGCTCCAAATCGAGCGCTTCGGAATGCTCTGCCAGGTCGCTTGCTTCAGCTACCACTTCCTCGGTTACCTGACATAACTCCGCGAGCGTTTCAGGTTCCAACACGTCCTGTACCAAGACATATCCATCGTCGCGATATTGATCAATCTGTTGACTTGTTAACAATGTTCTCTCCGGTTTCCATAAATATTATCAATCCAACTAGATTGGATACAGCGGGTTTTTCTCCGTGGTAATATCGATTTCCCTGTAAATCATCGGAGCCAGAAATGAAGCTAGGTGTCTCCCATCAACGTCCCCAGGACCTTAACCAGGAGCGGTTCGATTTTCTTCTCTCACTCGGTGTCGAAGCCATCGAAGTTCGTCTGCCAAGCATGGAGGCGACGCGGGAACGACTTGAAGAAATCGTTAGCAAGGTAAATGGCACGGGTCTCGAACTACACGAGATCATGTTGGTGGACCTTTACAATTCAACAACTGCCGCATTAAACCTTCCCCAGCGTGATGAAGACATCGAGTTTTTCAAGGGGTTTCTGAAGGACCTCGGAGAGCTAGGCATACCTCACACCACTTACGCCTGGCATACAGGCGGGATGTACGAAACCCATCGAGACGTTACTCGCGGCGTTCCATCAAGGGGGTTTTCCACAGAACTCGCCAACGCCGCACCCCAGGAATTCGATAGAGCATACGAAGAAGATGAACTATGGGAGAACTACGAACGTTACATTCATGAAATATTGCCGGTAGCGCAGGCGGCAGGCGTTAAAATGCAGTTGCATCCCAACGATCCACCCATGGACCACCAGGGTGTCCCGCGATTGTTCAAGAGCACTGACGCGTTCCGGCGTGCGATGCAGATCGCGGATCAGTCAGTCAACTCGGGTATCCTGTTTTGCGTTGGAACCTGGGCAGAAATGACGGGGCCTGCCGGAGACGGTGAGGACGTCGCTCAGGCGCTACGCGAATTCGGCACCACAGGTCAGGTGCACCAGATTCATATGCGTAATATCACCGGGCCGCTACCCAACTTTACCGAAACCTTCCCCGACGATGGCTACCTGAATCTTCATGCGATTATGGACGTACTGATCGATATCGGCTTTGCCGGCATGATTGTACCGGACCATGTTCCCGGCGACGGCGATAAATGGATCAACGAGGCTTATACATTGGGATACCTGCGTTCACTCATTCAGTACGCCAAGCACAGGACGTCAGACTAATCCTGAGGTCGCGGTGGCAAGTTCACTCTTGCCATGCCGCCATCCATCCTACCGATGCAATCTGGCATGTAGCTATGTCAGGACAGGTAAACCGAGTTCGAAGGGGAGTAAACCTCTACTCCTCCTCGTGCAGCTGCACGGTGCCCACATCGCCATCAACCGTGATCTGCTGACCATGTTTGATGCGCTGGGTGCTGGTACCTGTACCGACCACGGCAGGAATACCATACTCCCGCGCGACGATTGAACCGTGACCCAGGATGCCTCCCATGTCAGTGACAAGGCCAGAAGCATGAGCGAACAGCGGCGTCCAGGCCGGGTTAGTCTGCGGACACACGAGTATCGAACCTGGCCGCATCTGGTCAAATTCCCCTGGGGAATTGATCAGCGCTGCCGGCGCAGTGATAGTACCCGGGCTTACCGGCACACCCATCATGGTGTCGGAATCCGGATCGTTGACAAACTGCGTTTCCTTGAACTTGACGCTGGGATCATCGCTCGCGTCAAAAGGCACCGTTCCCGGCGGATGTAGACGCTTGCGTGCTTCCCGTAGCTCAAAACGCTCTGCCGTCAGACCCCTGAACTCAGGTATGGCTTCATTCCGGGACCGCGCTTCGACGGCCTGCTTCACCTCATCCATAACGAGATAAAAAATGTCATCCTTGCTGTTGAGCGTACCAGCATCCGTCAGCCGCTGACCCAGTTCCAATACCAAACGGCGCAAAGCCGGCCAGGCCATGTAGAGGTAATACATCACCTCTTCCCTGATGTAGTAGAAACGATGGGTGAACCAGTGGCGAAAACGAAACTGCCAGTAGGGCAAACCTTCCAGCAACTGCAGGATATCTTCCATTGCCTTTTCGCGTTTCTTCGTTGCCTCTGTCTCATGGTTCTTCGGACTATAGCTGTCGTCCGACACCATCGTCTTCATCGTCGCAAGCAGCGCGGAAGGATCCTCAAGGGGCAATGGCTCGGCAAAATCCAGGCTGTAACCAAGATGGCCATACAGATCGAGGTAGCCATTGATCGCTTTCACAACATCCGCTGCCGACTGGGTTTCTTCCAGCGTCTGCATCAGACGTTTCGGCGGGGTGATGAGTACCAGTTCCTTGAGATCGGCATCTTCCCGAATCTTGCTGGCGATTTCGAACAAGTGCTCGTTCGCCTCCATGGTCTTTGATTTGAATCCGGACAGAAACTGTCCGCTGGTAAAGTTGTGATCCGGCAGGGTTTCCTTCAAAAATGCCTGCAGCTGATCATCAGTCGACTTCGCCACACCAAAAGTATGACCGCCGTTACCAGACCAGAAGGTTCCACCCGCGATGGCCGTGTCCCAGATGCCCTCGACCAAAGTTTCATCCGAAGCCGTTGAGAGGTCCAGTTTTTCCCACTTCTCCCGTACCGACAGGATGTTGGGCTTTGCCCAATCATAGAAATCCTTGATTTGATTCTCATTAACCTGGGTCCGATTGAAGGCACCGAACGTCGGATTTTTGCTCTCGGGTTTGGTGACGATAGCGGCAACATCCTCGATGCCGGACGCGTCGGCCCAGTCCTGAAACGCCTTTCGGTCATCATCGGTCAGGGACTCAAGGAACAGGCCAAGATCGTGGGCCGCCATGTCCTGCTGTTCCTTATGTGCATTCGCGCTTCTTTTCTGAAACTCTTCCTTCATCTTCTGGCTAAGTTTCTTGTCGCCCCCTGCCTGAGCCTCGGCCTCGGCCTTGATTTCGGCAGCGTCGAGCTCCGCCTCGGTCATCGCCTCACCAATACGCTCCTTACGCGCCTGGATAATGAACGGCCAGTCGAATCGCTGATACGCATAGCCATGCATGGAGATAAACATAGGCCCGCCACCTTCCATCATTGGCGGCCGCTTCTTGCCGTCCTTGCCACGCTCCAGGCCTTCCCACAGGTATAACTGGTCAAACAGAGGCGTACAGGGATCCGGAATGTTTTCCACTATCTGCCGGCGAGCAAGAATCTGTGCCGGTGGTGGTGGCTCCCATACGACATCAATAGGTTGCGGCGGGAGGTTGGTAATAGGTCGTGACTGCAGCATGTAAAGCTTGCCACCGGAGTAAGCCCATTCGACATCCTGGGGTACCCCACCAAAATGTGCCTCGGCTTTCAGCGCCAGGGTCACCAGTTCCTCAATTGCTTCATCAGATAACGACGAAGCGCCTCGCTCATCCTCCGCGATGTCCTCCAGCCGCGTACCCTGCTCACCGTCGGAGACAATCTTCTGCTCCTTGGCACCGATGATGGTATCCGTCGCTTTCTTGGTTTCACGGTCGACGGTGTAGGTATCCGGGGTTACCTGTCCACCAACGACAGCCTCACCAAGACCAAAGCTCGCGTTGATAATCATTTCCGAGCGTTCACCGGTCGCGGGGTTGGCGGTAAACAGAATGCCTGACACGTCTGACGGAATCATTAGCTGTACGACAACCGCCATGGCAACCGCGTCATGCTCGATGCCCATTTCGTGCCGGTAGGCCATCGCCCGGGGGGTCCACAGCGATGCCCAGCAGTTTTGTACCGCGGCAACAATCTCTTCACCATTACGGACGTTCAGATAGGTATCCTGCTGACCGGCGAAGGACATATCCGGCAGATCCTCGGCGTTGGCGGATGAACGTACCGCCACCGGCGGATTGTCACCCTCGACGGCGACATAGGCGTCGGTGATCTCTTTTGCCATCGCGTCTGACATTCGTTCTTCTGCAAACAATGCCTGAATTGCCTCCGATGCCTTGTCAAAAGAGAGTGTCCACTCACCAATCTCTGGTTTAGCAAGTTCAATAATTTTTTCCTGCAGATCGTTCTCTGCAACGTATTGCCTGTACGCGGCGGTGGTGACGTAGAAGCCACCCGGAACGTCAAGTCCGGCGTTCACCATTTCCGCTAGCGAGCGACCCTTGCCGCCTGCCACGTCCAACGTGGCTTCGTTGGTGTCTATTGGTAGAATATTTTTATCTGTCATGTACTTTGGTTTCCTTGATCCGAGCGCACACTGTAATGAGTTTAGGCTACAAATCCAGTGGTTTTGGTTAGGATTTTGTCAAAGTCACTTCAAAATAGGTGTAAGTAAAATGTTCTTTCCCGTCTCAACTGGAGGGGTACTTATCTATGGGCCCGGGATGAAGGGTTTTCGGCGTTTTCTGTTGTATTTCCGCAATCTCCCGGACAACCTCCTGAACTGCCACTTCTCCTATGTGAGTCTCTACCTCCAGTTCGAACTTTCTTTCCTCCCCGGCCTCGAGCACGATCACCCGACCGGCAGCCCGTTCATCAGGCTTCCTGCTGGGAAATGCGGTACAGGGTTCCATCGCAGTCACATAACCATCCACCAGCGCAGCGCAGTTTTTCCATTGTGTGAAATAAGGTAACTGCGACAAATCAAAACGTAATACTGCTGCCTTATCACCCGCCGCATTGATTAATGCAGACATGGTACGATTGTCGGCGTTCCCGGCGAGTTCGTAGAAAAAAACATCCTCGACGAAACCGGGCGTTGGCGCCTGATACACCGGAGCCACATCCAGCCTTTCTGTCGCATGGGCGTCCCGCGGTGCCATTTCTCTGATAGGTACCTCTAGCCTGGATCCCTCTTCTAGGAATGGCGCACCGTAGTTACAGTGATACAACAGCTCCAGCTCAGTTTCCAAACCCATGATATTCGTCACAGTATCGGTGATGGTGAATTTGCCCGACTGTCGCTGGGTGGCTATGGCCGTGGTCAAACGTATCCCTGGCATGAATATGGCTGCCTCATCCACCTCACCCTTTACGATGATTGTCTCCGTTTCCGGCTTCGCCTCGATCTCTACATAATGTGCCGGTGTATTGGCAATCTTGCCGTGCAGCGTCAGCTGAATCGTCGAGGGATTGCCATGATTATCAATGACAACATCTTCAGCGGGTGAGCCCATTGAGTTGAGCCCACAACGCACAATCCACTCGTCGAATCCGCTGGCGAATCCAAGCCCGCCACGATCATGCAGGTCGACGAAAGCCGGATTGACGGGCCCCTTGATCGGTGATCTCCAGCCGAGATACTCTCCTTTGTAGTTACCGCGCCAGATGCCCATGCCACGAGTTGGCAGGATATAGAACGACAAGTCACCATTGTCGACTTCTATCAGGTCAACGCCATTCTGGCGACCACCTTTAAGCGTTCGTTTAGATACCCTCGCGTCATCAATCCCCAGCTCAACAGCGCTGAGCTCCAATGACTCCAACCAGACATTCTCATCGGTGTTAGTGCAGACCCAGGATTTGCGCTCACTCATAACTCACCACTCATTACTCACTACCCCCTGACGATAAAGCATTCACTTTACAAATTACAAACATGCTGTCTTAATGTCCGCCCCTTAAGCCCTTGTCATTGCTTCGTCTTTCTACACTGACGCAAATGGCGGTCCAAAGCTAACCTGTAGAAGAGAACAAGCTAATATGTCTAACGATGATTCAACGCCGAAAGAAGGTGTACCCCAAGGCGCAGTCCAGCAACGCACATGGGAGACCAGCAAGATCTATCCCGATACGAAACGGGATTACTGGGTCTATATTCCCAAGCAATACAACGCAGAAGAACCTGCATGCCTGATGGTTTTTCAGGATGGTGGTGCCTACGTCCATCCAGAAGGCCTGGTGCGCGCAACTACTGTTTTTGACAACCTGATTCACAGTGGCGAAATGCCCGTCACTATCGGTATTTTCGTCAACCCCGGCATGATTCGGGAAGAAAGCACCCGGCCTCTCGAGTATGTTGCCGACGGGAAAGTCTATTCCCGTTTTCTGTTGGAAGAAATCATCCCTGAAATAGCCAGGGACTATAACCTGGTTGATGACCGGGAAGGCTGGTCAATCTGCGGCATGAGCGACGGTGGTCTTTGTTCGTTTGCAGTAGCATGGCAACGAAATGATGTATTCAGCAAATCAATTTGCCACATCGCCAGTTTCGCGCGACATGTCGAAGGCGCAGATTTTCCCTACCTTGTTCGACAGACACGGAGAGACCCCAAACCCCTGCGCGTATTTCTTGCCGATGGCGAAAACGACCTAAACCTGGATCAAGGCAACTGGGTGATTGGCAACCTAAATCTGGCTTCGGCACTACAGTTCGCCAAATACGACTATCGGTTGGAAATGGGCTCGGGAGGACATGACCTCGCTCATGGCGGGGAACTCTTTCCGGAAACCCTGCGCTGGATCTGGCGTGACTATCCCGGTGTAAAGGCTGCACCACTAAACTACGGTGAAGTGGTAGGGCAGTGGAATATGGTGACCAACTTCTTCGGACTTGAGCTTAACAGCACACTGCACGTCAGCCTTGACGGCGACACACTTTCTGCCACGTTACAGGACGACAAGGACGGCGAACTGGAAGTCACCGACATTACCTTCGAAGGTGGTGCTCTGATATTCCACTATGTACCTCCAACCTCTCAGGCCAACTGGGGCAAAGGTACATCAACATCAATGATGGCCCTGTTACGTATCAAAGACGGCATCCTGACTGGTACTCTCAGTGGACTCTCCGATGGCGAAACCTTATACGACCATGGATTGACCGGCCTACGTACTTAGCTACCAGAAATCGTAATACGCTGATTGGTAATGTAACGGCCATCCTCTGAACATAGATGCAATACCGTTGCTGCGATGTCATCGGGCGTGCAAACGAAACCAAAGGGTAAAGCAGAAGCATTATCATTGATATTGCCACCGCTTGTTGCCTCTACAATTCGACGACCCATATCGGTATCGACCAGACCGGGTGCAATAATATTCACCCGCATACCGTGTTCTTTCTCCTCTTTCGCCATCGTGTGCGCCATCGCCTCTAAGGCAGCCTTACTGACAGCGTAAACACCATATCCAGGACTTAACATCTGCGCTGCGATTGAAGAAATCATAACGACATCACTTCTATCAGCATTGCGTAGCACCGGTACGAGCCTGCGGCAGAGATAGATGGGACCCCAAACATTGACCGACAGCAACGTTTGCCACTGGTCATTAGTCGCATCAGCAATCGCCGGTCGATTGATGGCAGCAGAACCCAATCCTGCATTGTTAACTAACGCGTCCAGCTTGCCGAAGTCCTTGATGATCGCATCACACATAACATCGCAGTCAGCCTCGTTGCCAACGTTGGCCTTATAGATTTCAGCGCGCTGACCCAGAGCCCGCACACTTTCTGCAACCTCGTTCGCCGCTACCTCGTTACTTGTATAGTTTATGGCCACATCCGCGCCCTCTCCAGCGAACCCCTCTGCAATAGCGCGACCAATGCCTCGACTGGCACCGGTGACCAGCGCAGTCCTTCCTTCAAGTTTTCCCATGGGTAATTCCTTCAAACTGGAACGCAGAGAATATCTAAAAGACCTTGAGGAACCAAGGACAGGTAACTATTAGTCGTACACATTCTATGCAAAGCGTCTGCGACAAACCGATCTATACTGATCATTGCCACCTATGACAACCTGATCTTCGTCCGATACCACCGCTCCGGACTCATCAATACGCAGCACCATCGTTGCTTTTCTGCCACAGTGGCAAATAGCCTTTATTTCCTTCAGGTTGTCAGCCCAGGTGAGCAAATACTCATTGCCTTCAAACGGCTCACCCCTGAAATCGGCACGCAGACCATATGCGATAACAGGAATATCTAACTCATCGCTTCTTTTTTTTAGCCCCCATAACTGATCCTTGGTCAAGAACTGCACCTCATCGACTATCACGCAACTGATAGGTGATCCCCCATGACGGTCCGACATCAACGCGAAAAAATCCTCATCCTGATCGAACTTGAAAGCGTCCGCGTCCAATCCGATCCGTGAGGTTATTTTGGCTTCACCGTGTCTATGGGCGTAAGCAGGAACGTACGCAAACCTCGCTCCTGATGGTTTTAACTGGACTGCAGCAAAGAGGTGGACTTACGCGCATTCATAGTAGAATAGTAAAAATAGAGCTTTGCCATCCGGAACTCGCAAACATTCTCTTGAACATATCGGCTCCATCCTCACGAGCAACGATCAGATACGTTACAATAGCCGCCTTTATCGGGTACCAAAAAAAACACATGGTAGACATCGACAAACTGCGCGCCGAGTTTCTGGACCTCGAGTTCGATCGCGCGGGCTTCGTGATTGATGCAGAACAATCAGCGTCGCTTGCAAAAGCTTACGGTGAAACAAGGCCAGAATTTACGGATCCGTCGGATCCAGACTTCCAGGCCTGTTTACCCATATTGGCGAGCCTTGCATCGGGTCGCCGATTACCAATTGATTTCCCTTCACTCGGCGGCATATCGATGGATGGCGGCAAAGCGGTCACCAGCATCGAACCAGTGTCTTGTGGAATACAACTGACAGGACGTACACACCTGCATGATATCTATGCGAAAAGTGGACGCTCCGGAAGAATGGTATTCCTAGTATCACGTATGCAGCTATACGACGATTCAGGCACTCACCTCGCGAGTACCGATTCACGCCAGGTTATTCGGGAAAAACCAGAATGACTATACATGTAATTTCTGACGTTGAATTCGGTGAGGAGCTACCCGAATTTAGGCCAGACACGGCGCTTGATGCCACCAGCGCCTTTGCCGAGATCGCTGGCTACTCCGGTGGCGGGCGTTTCGAAGATCACGAAAAAGCTCGTGCCCAGGGGCTACCGGGTGCGTTGATGCCCGGGATCATGGGAATGGGTTATCTCAGTAGAGTCATCCACGAGTGGGCGCCTACAGCAACTATCAAACAAATTGATACCGTATTCCGTGCCCCCGTACTGGCCGATCATGACCACACCATTACCGCAGTCGTTACCGACGTCGACGAAGACGGTGGCGAAGTGGTTCTCGATCTCGCGATTAAGAACGAACAGGATGAAACCCGGGTTTTTGGTACTGCTACCGTATCAATCCCCAACTGAGGTTTTCCGCATTCCGGCGTCTCTATTAAAGGAACGCTACTAAACAGCTGCGATAAGACAGGAGATTCAAATGGAACGACCCGCTCCACTTACGGGGATTCGTGTACTGGATCTGACCCAGGTGCTCGCCGGACCCTACTGCACCTATCAGCTCGCTCTGCTTGGGGCTGAAGTGATCAAGATTGAACGACCCGGGGGTGAAACGACTCGTGCTTCAAGCACGATTCCGGAACTTAATAACCAAGGCCTGGGTTTCGGATTCTGCGTACAAAATGCACAAAAGGACTGCATTGAAGTGGACCTGAAAGATCCGTCAGGTCTTTCTGCGGTACTCAACCTAATCACCGAAACCGACGTGTTAGTTCAGAACTTTCGTCCTGGCGTCGCGGAACGACTTGGTATCGGTGAAGCCGCTGCGCGCGAACTCAACCCTACCATTATTTACTGCTCAATTTCTGCTTACGGTGGTGAAGGACCGATTGGCCATCGTCCTGCCTACGATCATGTCGTGCAGGCCATGTCAGGCATCATGAACACCACTGGTACTGATGACATGGGTCCTGTAAAAGTCGGTGCACCTTATGTCGACTACGCCACGGGCTTAAACGCAGCGTTTGCAGTCACGGCAGCCGTGTTGGAACGCAGCCGCACCGGCGAAGGACAACAGGTCAATGTCGCCATGCTGGATACCGCGATGATTCTAATGGCCAACAATCTTGCCACAGTAGCGACAACCGGCGAAGAAATGCCCAAGTTAGGAAATGAAGCTGCCAGCCGAGCGCCATCTTCCGGCACATTTAATACCGCAGATGGCATGATCGCGTTAGCTGCGAATAACGAGCGGCAGTTCACCGACCTCTGCACTGGTCTAGGTCATCCTGAGTGGGCGACTGACCCTCGCTGGCAGGACCCAAAATTACGCCGGGAAAATCTGGAATCTTTTCGTGACGTGCTCAACGCTGCCCTCGCCACCAATACGGCCGAGCACTGGGAAAAAATCTTTGATGAAATCGGAGTCCCCGCAAGTCGGGTGCGAACGCTTGGTGAAACCATCGCAGAAGGTCAACCCGGCGCACGCGGACTGCTAACAAAAATTAAGGTGAATGACACCGAGGTTCAGCTTCCGAGTATTGGATTCAAATTGAACGGAAACCATCTACCACCGGAACGATCTCCTCGTCCCGTTGGCGCTGATAATGACAAGTGGATTACCTGAAGGACGGCTTATGCCTGCGTTCAATTTTCAATGTCTTGATCTCGGTGCGTAAAGAACGTATATCGTTGCGAAAATTTTTAAGCTGGTTACTGTCTTTCTTGTATTGGGGCTGAGGCTACCGCGACCTTAGGTACCCTTTCGAAGCACCATAATCTGTAGGTAAAGCTACGCCGTGCAATGTTCCCGATCAGATATTATCCCACTGCCCAAATCTACCAAGCGCTTTTCGCATTTCTCGACTTCACGATCGATCATATCCGCGAGCGTTTGCGCAATTAACTCATGACGGACAACAAATGTTACCAGTTTTACAAAAGCGTGAGATTAATCTAGAGCAGAGGTTCGTAGCGGTCGGACCAATCCCGCGCTGCACTGAGTTCATTTTGGAGCGCACAGTAGAGGCCTTCCGCTAAATCACCCTGGCTGGGTTCTTCTTCTCGCGCCGCATCGACTGTTTCAATCCACGCAGCCGGAATAGCATCTATACCTGAGAACGCACCCGCAATGGCACCGGCAACCGTGGCAATGCTGTCGCAGTCGCTACCAAAATTCACAGCATTGAGGGTGGAGGATTCGAAATCCCCTTTGCCCATCAGCAGGCTACCGATCGCTACGGCGACCGTTTCGCCCGGATCTAGGAATTGGATTAAGAACCTCTCCTGGTAAGCCGCACGGAAATCTTCAAAATCCTTCACTTCTTTAACTAGAGCCATCGTCTCGTCAAACAATACTGTCGCCGAATCCGGCGCTACTTCCTGCATGGCCGCAACCACTGTGCGGATGTCTGTATCGGGCACCAGAGCAGCCGCAACACCAGCTGCAACAACCCCCGCAAGGTCCGCTGAATATCCCTGCTGAATCGCGCAAGCGATCTCGTAACCGGCAAGATATGCGTCTCGGGGATTACCCGGATACAGCAATCCAACCGGTGACATCATCATCACTGCTCCATTGGCCGGTGGCAGACCCTTGCCGCCATGATGAGCCGCATTATCCGTAACACTAATGTGTGGCTGACCCATTCTCTCCGCACGATATACATGCCGAAAGGACTCCAGCCTTAGTAATGCCTGGCGCATGATGATGAACGCGTGTGAGTCATTCGGCTTAAGTTCTGCGGCGAATTCCTCTGCACTCACCCTTCCACCTTTTTTGAGAATCGCCTGACAAAGCAAATTCTTGAAATGGGTATCGTCAGTGGTGCGCCCGGCAGGCGCGCGAATCTCATTGTTATCAACCGGTCCTACTGTATCCTTATTTATTCGAACATAGGGCAACAGGTCCTGCACCGAACCTCCGTGGACTTTATGCACCAGGTCGAGCGGCCACCCTTCCACCGCACCACCCAAAGCATCACCAATAGCGCCACCATACAGCGCCCCCGCTATTCTTGATTTCAGCCAACCGCTACCCATTACAATTACTGTTTTCCATCTGAAAATCTGACTATAACAAATAATCTGGTTTTGGGTGATATGTGGATGATTTTGAGTAGTCTCATCTCGGCGAAATGATTAATATCTCCATCCAATCTCTGCACGAAATAGGCCTATGTCAGCAGTCAAACTCAACGATTAGCAAATGCGTTACCCAGTCGACTGGGGTTTTCACAAGAGTAACCACTCCGAACTACTGCCTTGTACCCATCAAAATAGAGTGGAATCTCCACGCCTTTGCTAAGGTCAACTCGCAGTGGGACTCCCAGAATTGGCTCAAGCATCTTGGCGTAAGCGAAGGTGGTGGGGGGGAAATTGTGCTTCTTTGGGTTTCCGGATAAAACAAAGATACAGATAACAAGGCAGCCAAACCTATCGCAAGTAGAGCAACAAACTTCACCACCGAATACATGTAAACCTAATCAAAAGTGATAACGCTACGCGCTATGTCACCGGTCTCGAGGATTTCAAACGCCTCATTGATTTGATCTAGCTTGATCCGCTGTGAAATAAGTTGATCCAGATGTAGCCTCCCCTGGAGATAAAATTCGACATAGCGTGGCATGTCAACGCGAAATCGATTCGATCCCATAGAAGACCCCTGAATTCGTTTCTCCTGCAGAAAATCGGCTCCTAACACCTCCACCATCTGTGGCGGTGGAATCATACCAATCACCGTCGCGGTGCCACCCCGTCGCAACATCTGAAATGCCTGTTCGGCCGCAACTTTCAAACCAATCGCTTCAAAGGAGTAGTGGACTCCACCATCGGTCAATTCCTGTACCGCTTCAACCGCATCCGTTTCGCTGGCGTTCACGACGTCCGTCGCACCAAACTCTTTCGCAAGTTCCAGTTTCGATTCCAGCATGTCCACCGCGATGATTCGAGATGCGCCACCAATCATTGCGCCATTTACCACAGATAACCCTACCCCACCGCAACCAATCACAGCAACTGTACTGCCGGGATCAATCCTAGCTGTATTGAGCGCCGCACCCACCCCGGTAGTAACTCCGCAACCTATCAGGGCAGCGCGATCTAATGGCATATCCTCGCGGATCTTCACCAAAGAGTGCTCATGGATCAGCATGTATTCTGCAAAAGATCCCAGTCTGGCGAACTGGCGAAGGTACTCATCCCTTTTAGTTAGTCGAGGCGGTTCCGTCGGCAAACGATTTACTTCCGGTTCCGCGCACAGCACCATCCGCCCCGTGATACAGTCTTCACAGTGCCCGCAGAAAGTAGAAAGACAGGTAATCACATGATCACCAGGCTTGACGTAGGTAACGTCCTTACCCACTTCCTCCACGATACCCGCTGACTCATGACCAAGCACCATAGGAAACCCGCCATGCCAAGTGCCATTATAGAAATGCAGGTCACTATGACAGACACCCGCAGCAGCGACCCTAATTAGCACCTCTTTTGACTTTGGATCATCAATGTCGATGTCCTCAATCTCCTGCTCCCGGACTCCTCTCAGTACCGCTGCTTTCATTGGGCTACTCCTGCAAGTGATTCACAACAATGTACACCAAATGTCCCATAAATGATCGAGATAAAAAGAGATCGCAGATAATGATGCAAACAGGTGTCGATTAACCCAAAGCGACCGCTCTTTTAACAGCCTAGTGCCAAGATCCACCTGTTTTAATTCCTTTCGATAACGGGCTAGAATCCCCTGCCCGAGTTATCGCTCAGCTGTGTTCGTTGGTCCAAGGATATCCATGCATCTTTTCAGCTATTCGCGTTACCTATTGCCTACAGCGATTCTTACCTGGCTCATACTATCACTGTCTTCTTCATACGCTAAGCCGAACATCAGCGGCGACCTCGCGGTATTTCATGCCGGAAGCCTTTCAGTGCCCTTTAGAGAAATTGCAGCTGCGTTTGAGAGAATTCATCCCGATATAACCGTGCTTCTTGAATCTGCCGGATCTCGGGCTTCCGCAAGGAAGATTTCCGACCTAAACCGGAATGCTGACGTAATGGGATCTGCTGATTACACCGTGATCGATTCTCTTCTAATACCTGAACATGCCTCTTGGAATATCCGTTTTGCCGCAAATGAAATGGTGCTGGCCTATACCTCCCACTCGCGGGGGGCCGAAGAGATCACAGATCAGAACTGGTATCAGATTCTTCTTAAAAACAACATCGCCTATGGCCGATCGGACCCCAACTCCGATCCCTGTGGTTATCGTACTGTCCTCACAGCTAAGCTCGCGGAAACTTACTATGAGCAGGATAATCTAGCAGGCAAGCTGCTTGCGAAAGATCAACGTCATATCAGACCCAAGGAAACCGATTTGCTAGCGCTACTGGAAGCTGGAGAAATCGACTACGTTTTCAACTACCGATCAGTCGCGCAACAACATCATCTCCAGTGGATTACCTTGCCTGACGAGATCAACCTGAAAAATCCAGAATTCAGTGACCAATACGCGACAGCCACAGTGAACATTAGCGGTAAAACACCAGGTTCTTTTATCACCAAAACTGGTTCACCCATGGTATACGGCGTCACTATCCCCAAAAATGCTCCAAACCCAGCGGCAGCGGTTGCTTTCGTTGCCTTCCTCCTAGACAAGGAAGGTTTGACAATTATAGAACGTAACGGTCAACCCACGGTAGTACCGACTTATTCAAGCACCTACTCCGAGATCCCCTATCCTCTCAAACGATTCGCCCGTGATTTATGACCACGCAATCTAATACACCAAGGTTTGAACCTCTCTACCTGCTTTTTACATTTCTGGGTGGGCTCGTACTGCTGTTTATCATAGCGCCACTCGCCGGAATGATCCTGCACACCTCTTTCGATGAACTCACCTCGGTCGCTGCAGAAAGAGATGTCCAAGGAAGCATCGCCCTCACACTATGGACCTCCATGGTCGGCACGCTGCTGATGGCAATCGCCGCTGTCCCATTCGCTTATCTGCTGGCCCGCAAGACCTTTCCATTAAAGCGGATAGTAAGCGCGATTGTGGATATCCCTATTGTCATTCCGCACTCTGCGGCAGGCATCGCTATCCTGGGCGTAATTTCTCGGGGCACCCCGGTTGGTCAGGCCTCAGAACAGATGGGCTTTCACTTTGTTGGCGGTGCAGCAGGAATTATCGTCGCAATGGCATTTGTTAGTCTCCCTTTTCTGATAAACGCGGCACGAGATGGATTCGCCGCAGTACCAGAACGACTAGAAAAAGCCGCGCTCAGCCTCGGTGCATCACAGACTCGAGTCTTCTTCACCATATCTGTACCACTTGCCTGGCGGTCAATTTTATCCGGTTTCGTACTCATGTGGGCACGTGGCCTCAGTGAATTCGGTGCAGTAGTAATAGTTGCCTATCATCCCATGGTCACACCGGTATTAATTTACGAGCGCTTCGGCGCATTCGGTTTACAGGCAGCGCGACCCATCGCAGTGCTGTTTATTGCCGTTTGTCTGGTGTTTTTCATTGTAATTCGCCTCCTCGGTAGGGAACCCGATAATGCTTCACGTGGATAACGTCAAAAAGCGTCTGGACGACTTCGAACTGCACGTATCCTTCATGGTCGAGGAAGGTGACTACTTCGTATTGTTGGGCCCCTCTGGTGTCGGAAAAACGGTGGTGCTAGAAATGATCGCCGGCCTGACATCACCAGATACTGGTAAAATTACCTGGGACGGGACAGACATTACCCAGCAGAAAATACAATATCGCAACATGGGACTTGTGTACCAAGATCAGGCACTGTTTCCGCACATGAGCGTCGAACGGAATATTGCTTATGGACTCAGCAAAGACAGTTCGCAAGACAAGATTGTTCAACTCGCAAAAAGCGTTGGGGTGAGCCATTTGCTCCACCGTTATCCAGGAACGCTCTCGGGGGGAGAATCACAACGGGTAGCCCTCGCACGCGCACTAGCAACTGAACCTCGATGCCTGTTACTAGATGAGCCTCTGTCCGCACTAGATGCAGAGTCCCGAACAGACCTGCAGGCGCTACTTAGATCCTTACATCGCAAGGGACATATAGTCATCCATGTTACCCATGAATATAAGGAAGCGATGGCACTCGCTACCCGTGTAGGCATCATTGAACAAGGCAAGGTCAGTCAGATTGGCACACTGGACGACGTTTTTCACAATCCCAAGTCCGCGTTTGTCGCGCGATTCGTAGGGTTTCATAATTGCCTCCAGGGCCGCATGGTGGCGGCTCGCGACGGCGACTGTGCGGGATTGTTCAACGTTAACGAGGACACTTCATTCAACGTGGGTGACGGCTCCATGGAAGGCAAAGGGTTTCTCGTGTTTCGTAGTGAAGATGTCATCATTGGAGATTCGCCCATGAATGATTGTAACTGCTTCGATGGCACTGTAATCGACATTGCCCCAGCACGACTCGGTTCTGAACTAACCGTCGATATCGGCATCAGAGTCAAAGCTTTGGTACCATCGGACTCTATGGACCTCCTTGACCTTAAATACGGAGCCAGAGTCTGGATCAATGTAAAACCCGATGCCCTAAGGTTTATTCAGCGATGATTACCCAGCAGGAAGCCTACGACACTATGATGAAGCAGGTTTGCCAACCTACTTTGGAATCAATCAGCCTTGACCAGGCACTGGACAGAATACTCGCCAAAGATATTCACGCAGACATAGACATGCCGCCATTCATCAAGTCAGCGATGGATGGTTATGCCTGTCGCCGTGCCGACCTGGATAATCCGTTACAGGTGATTGAAACCATCAGGGCAGGCCAGGCACCAGCGCAAACTATTGACAAAAACCAATGCAGTAAGATCATGACCGGAGGGATGGTTCCGGAAGGAGCAGATTGCGTGATAACTGTCGAGGAAACAGAAGTCCTCGACACCGATACCGTATGTTTTACCGCCGACTCCACACGGAACAATGTGTGTCTAAAGGGCGAGGACATGCGTGTCGGTGATGTGGTATTGACAACGGGAACCCGTCTTCGGCCCCAGCATATCGCCATGGCTGCTTCTGTCGGCGCCGTCGCACCTACCGTCTACTGCCGCCCCAGAGTCGGCATCATATCCACTGGCGATGAACTGGTTGAACCTGAGGTAAAACCAACCCTCTCGCAAATTCGGACCAGCAACAGCCATCAGCTAGTAGCCCAGGTACTGAGCACCCATTCGATACCGACTTACTATGGTATAACCAGAGATACTGAAACATCGCTAGATAGCATGTTAAAGAAAGCAATGGCATATAACGATGTTATTCTGCTATCGGGTGGCGTCTCTATGGGAGAATTCGATTTAGTGCCCGGGATCATGAAGGCAAACGGGTTCGATATTCTGTTCGACGAGATCGCCATTCAGCCTGGGAAACCGACGACCTTCGCTGTTGCCCCTGATAGCTATTGTGTTGGACTGCCCGGAAACCCTGTAGCAACCTTCACCCAATTCGAATTACTGGTGAAGCCTTTTCTGTATCGTCTAATGGGGCATGACTATCAGCCTCCGAACATTCGGCTGCCCATGGATAGCAACCATACCCGGGCAGGAGCGCGACGAGAGGGCTGGTTCCCGGCTACGATCACCTCAGAGGGTACAGTGAGCCCCTGTGAATTCCATGGGTCTGCCCATGTCGACTCACTGTGCGAAGCAGACTGCCTGGGCACCATGCCGGCTGGTGTAAAAAGCCTTGATGCCGGCTGCATGGTAAGCGTTCATCTCATCAACTCCTGAATAAAGCGATAAAAATCATCGTATGGAACGCATGGGGTGACAAGTACACGACAGTAAGGCATTATCGCGCCTTCAAAACACCCTTTGATGCTGAGCAAGAGCGTGATTAATATCGAATATATTGGCAGCCGGGGAGAAGACCTAAGACTTCAGGACGAATACGAAGAAATAGAGTAGTCGCCAACGCCAACCACTATTGTTGCATTAACAGACTATCTCTGTGCGGGAAGAGAGCAGCAATGATCAGCCCTCATGAAAAATGAAAAGTTGTCGATTTCAGTCAACCAATCGATGGTCAAACTGAACCATGCACTTGTCGATGGTGACAAGTAGGCTTCTACCCGCCTATTGCCGCGGGTAGATTCATCGCAAAGGCGGCAACGGCTGATCTATTGCCTCGCAGCTGGAGCGATAGCTGCAATGAACAGATGTACAATAGCCTATTAGACGTCAGTACAAAAATTAATGCATCCACTTCACCGTGGCAGGAGATCTTACAATGTCTGTGGCACTAAAAATCGCCGTTCTTACCATTTCCGACACACGGACAATAGATAACGATACATCAGGGCAATATCTGTGCGACGCCTTGCAAGAAAGCGGACACACTCTCGCTGACAGGTATATCGAAAAAGACGATATGTATCTTCTTCGTGCCAGGGTCTCGGCGTGGATCGCTGATCCCGGGGTAGAGGTGATCCTGACCACTGGAGGAACAGGATTTACTTCCAGAGATTCCACACCCGAAGCAATCAGTCCGTTACTGGATACGCCTATCGATGGTTTTGGTGAGCTTTTTCGCTACCTTTCTTACCAGGAAATAGGTACCTCAACCGTTCAATCACGAACACTTGGTGGTCGCGCTAATGGCACGTTAGTTTTCTGTGTTCCTGGATCAACAGGCGCCTGTCGGACAGCTTGGGAAGGGATTCTCAAAGAGCAACTCGATATCAAACACCGTCCCTGCAACTTCACTGAACTAATCAAGAAAGGTACGCAACATGCCGAGCCCTCTGCATCCAGTTGATGATGTACTCGACAAAATCCTGAAGGATATTGCGGTCACAAGTGAAACTAAATCGTTGGGTATCAGTGAAGCCCTGGGCTGCTATCTTGCATCTGACGTGCATTCCCCGATAAATGTACCTCCCGCAGCCAATAGTGAGATGGACGGATATACCTTCAATGCTAGGGATTCCAAGATGGTCGCAGGCGAACTCTATGAAGTCAGCGATCGGATTGCTGCGGGGAAGGTGGGCAAACAACTTATACCCGGTACCATGGCGCGAATTTTTACCGGTGCACCAATTCCACCAGGCGCAGATACCGTCGTCATGCAGGAAAACACTACAGAAATCGAGGGAAAAATTCGTATTGACGAGTTACCCGATGCCGGAAGGCACGTTCGTCCCAGGGGGCAGGACATCACTTCTGGCGACGTGATTCTAAGGAGAGGCAACCAACTAAAGCCTGAGGATCTCGGTCTAGCCGCATCAGTAGGACTAACATCATTGAACGTGTTCAAACCTATAAAGGTTGCTATTCTGTGCACAGGAGATGAGCTCGTTGAACCAGGTAACGAGCTCGCTGAGGGACAGATCTATAACTCCAATCGATTCGTTCTCGCAGGCCTGCTGCAAAAAATCGGAATGCAGGTAATCGATCTTGGTGTCGTGGAAGACACCCCAACCGCGACCCTAGCCGCACTGAAACGGGGAGCCAGGGAGAGTGATTGCATATTAAGCACAGGTGGTGTATCTGTCGGTGAAGAAGATCACGTAAAACATGTCGTAGAAAAATTGGGCTCTCTAGAAATCTGGCGTCTCGCCATCAAACCGGGTAAGCCGCTGGCATATGGAGAGGTCCAAGGAACACCGTTTTTCGGTTTGCCTGGCAATCCGGTTTCGGTCTACATTACTTTTTCTATTATCGCGCGGCCTTATCTGATAGCAATGCAGGGTGGTAACGACCCCCATGCGCCTTACTATTATGGCACTGCGGATTTCGAAACCACCGCAGGTAACAGACGAGAGTACATCAGGGTGAGAATTGAGCCAGATGATAGTGGCGAGGTACGTGTCAAAATGTTCGAAAACCAAGGATCAGGGATTCTTTCTTCTGTTTCTTGGGCAAACGGTCTAGCGGAAGTAGAGATCGACCGCCACGTGCGCCCTGGAGACCGCGTAAAATTCTACCCCCTATAATGCATAGCGGCGTAGATAAGAACAGTGACGCGACAACACCCCACCTTCACTACCTACATCTCTCTTTTTACAGGTCCTTAGTAGAACCAAAAAACGAGCGTAACACGGGTCGAAAAGGACGATTCGAAAAGTTGCCCCATTACTAGTACCTGCAAATACGACGCTTGCCCATGACCAAACGCCTGTGACAGGATATCTGGTTCATCGCACCACTTGGAGACTAGGTTTGAAAATATCGATGCTAATGAGCTACGCCCAGGGGTACGTCGGAGCGACCAAAGAACTCGTGGAATTCGAGAAGGCAGGGCTCGACGTGGTCTGGATTCCCGAAGCGTATTCCTTCGATAGTGTCAGCGCTATGGGCTATGTTGCAGCCAAAACCGAGCAACTGCAGATCGCATCCGGGATACTCAATATCTACAGCCGCACACCAACACTCATGGCAATGACGGCTACCGGGATAGATGCCCTGTCAGAGGGACGCTTCATGCTTGGACTTGGCGCCTCGGGGCCACAAGTCATTGAGGGCTTCCATGGCGTGCCTTACGACGCACCACTGACCCGCATTCGCGAAGTCGTCGAAATTTGCCGCAAGGTGTGGAAACGCGAAGAAAAACTCGTTCACGATGGTAAGAAATATCACATACCACTCCCTGCTGAAGAAGGTACGGGATTAGGGATTCCACTAAAGCTAGTCAACCATCCCTACCGCGACAACATTCCGATAGCTCTAGCCACGCTGACAGAGAAGAACGTAGCCATGACAGCAGAGATCGCGGAAGCCTGGCTACCCGCATTTTATATGGCAGAGGGAGCAGACAACGTCTGGGGTGCTGCACTCACAAAGGGTAAGGCCAAACGCCCGATCGATATGCCACCACTAGATATCTATGCTGGGGGCGCCGTCGCCATAGGTGAAGCTCTGGAAGACTATCGCAACATGGCACGTGCCGGGATAGCACTTTATGTGGGCGGCATGGGCGCCAGGGAAAGAAATTTCTATAACGATGTATTCAAGCAGTATGGATACGAAAAAGAAGCAAAGCGTATTCAGAACCTCTATCTATCAGGACGTAGGTCAGAAGCGGAAGCCGCCATCCCGCAGCGTTATCTGGATGCAACGACCCTAGTGGGGTCGGAAGGGTTTGTTGTAGATCGCCTGCATGCCTTGAAGAACAGCGGTGTAACCTCTCTGAACGTAAACTTCGTAGGCACTACAACAAAGCAGCGTGTTAAGAATTGTGATGCTCTGAAAAATTTGCTCACGAAGCAGGGTCTATAAGCCTCCGACAATGCAATTATTACTGTCCGTACGCCTGTGCGGGCAGCCAGGTGACCAGAGACTCCCACCGAAAAATAATGATCAGCCCAATCAGTTGAATAATGGTAAAAGGCACTACGCCACGATAGATCACGCGAAGATCAACACTAGAAGGAGCAATACCACGTAGGTAAAACAATGCACCCCCCACTGGGGGCGTTAGAAAACTCGTTTGCAGACACACCGCAAACAAAACGGTAAACCAAACCGGATCAAAATCAAGGCCAGCCACGACCGGCGACACCAGCGGTAGCAGAATTAATGTCAGCTCCAACCAATCTAGAAAGAAACCCAATAAAAATGTAGCAATAAGAATGCAGATAATAATGCCGCTTGGCTCAAACGGTAACCCAAGCAGTACGCCTTCAATCAACTCATCACCGCCAAGGCCTCTAAGAACCAATGTAAAGCAGACCGCGCCAACTATCGCCGCAAAGATAAATGCTGTGGTGCGAGAAGTCTCTGCAAGCACATCCTTAATCACATCAACACTAAGCACTCCTTTGGCTGCCGCTAGCAACAGAGCACCAGCAGCGCCTACTCCCGCAGCTTCTGTCGGCGTCGCGAGGCCAAAGAAAATACTCCCCAGCACCGCAAGGATCAAAAATGCAGCAGGCACAATAGCCTTAATCAGGTCAATGACCGCATGAAGATCAATGGGCTCTGTATTAACTGCCGGTGCAAACGACGGCTTGAGTAATCCCACAAACAGAAGATAGATGATATACAGCGTGCCAAGCAGTATTCCAGGGATCAACGCCCCCAGAAATAAGTCGCCGACACTCATGGCCATGCGGTCCGCCATGACGACCAGCATGATTGAAGGTGGAATAAGGATACCTAGGGTGCCAACGGCGCAGACCGTTCCCGATGCCAATCGTTTGTCATAACCGTTTTCCAACATCACTGGCAAGCCAAGCAGACCAAGCAGGACCACCGATGCGCCGATAATTCCGGTAGTTGCAGCGAGCAACACACCAATAATAGTGACCGTGATAGCAAGCCCACCTCTTACACCACCCAGCAATCTTGAGAAGCCGTTCAGCAGGTCACGAGCTATCCCCGACCTATCCAGCAGGATGCCCATAAAGATAAACATGGGTAGAGCGACCATTACCCAGTTCTCCATAATATCCCACACGCGATCAATGGACATTGATGTATAAAACCAGTCAACGTTAGTGACTATATCCAAGTCCAATTGCAATATAATTGCCAAAGCAGTAAATAAAGCGGCCAATCCCCCTAGAATCCAGGCGATAGGGAAACCGGTAAACACAAGCCCGATAAAGCTCACCATCATCGCTAGCGCAAGTATTTCCGACCCCGTCATGATGACCTCGACAGGAAGGCCCATAGACGACTGACTCTGGCCACAATACCCAACGTTAACAACATGAAGGCAAACGGTAATACTGCCTTCAGAAACCATCGAAAAGGTAACCCCCCGGGAGACTGCGATACCTCGCCAACTTCCCAACTATGAGACACGAATGGCAAGCTAAAGATAAACAGCATAACGACCAACGGAACGAGTAATAGCATCGTACCGTAAAGTTCAATCCATACTTGGGTACGTGGAGCCAGTTTAGCCGCGACTACATCAATTCGTATATGAGCATCGACACTGTAGGCATAGGCAATCGCAACCAAAAACGCGATAGAATTGAGGTGCCACTGTATCTCCTCAAATTCCACACGCCCTTCACCTAAAAGGTATCGCATTGCCACGTTTGTGACTATGACGCAAAGCAAGACGACCCACAGCCAACTTGCAGCAAGACCAACGGCACGTATACCTGAATCGATAATGCGCGATACTCGAGTTTCGGGTAATTCAATGTCCTGCATGAATTACTCCTGATCGAAATCTTTAGACAAGTACGCAAGGTTGCGCCACTTTCGATACGTTTTATGGAATGCGCGCTGCGATGCCAGAACCTCCGCAAAATCCTCGTCCTTGATAGCTTCCTCATCCAGCACTTCGTTGGCCGCATCATGGATCTTTTCCAGCATATCGTCCGGCAAATGTCTTGCAGAGACGCCAACGTTCTCGAACTTCTCGATGACAGGACCCTGCAAAGCTTCCGATAAACCAAGGTGAAAAGCTGTGGCAGCCAAACATAAATCCTCGAGCATTGATTGATCACTCGCTGCGAGGGCATCCCATACTTGCAGGTTCACCACCATGTGAATTGAGCTAAACGGCTGATGCCAACCAGGGTAGTAGTTGTACTTGGCAATTCGATTGAAACCCAATGCCTGATCGGTAATCGGCTGTGAGTACTCGGTAGCATCAATGACGCCGGTTTCCAGCGCCTGGAAAATCTCACCAGCTGGTAACATGGTGACTGAAGCACCTACTCTCTGCATGGCCTTGCCGCCCAGCCCGGCAAAGCGAATCTTAAGCCCATCCAGATCATCAACAGACTTAAGCGGTTGAGCGAACCACCCCGCCGTCTCGGGACCACTAATCCCGCAAAGCAGTGGCTTCATATTGTGCTTCACGTAAATCTTCTCGGACAACTCCTTTCCTCCACCATGCAACCACCAGCCGATAAACGCCCAAGGCTCCATGCCAAAGGGCTTTGCCGCAATCAGTGCGGAGGCTGGAATTTTTCCCTGATCGTACCCCAGCCAGGTATATCCCGCAGGGACCTTCCGATCGCGAACAGCATCGGTAATAGCAAATGCCGGCACGATCTCTCCTGGATCAAACAAGTCAATAATAAAACTGCCTCCGGTCGCCTCCTGTACCGCATTGACTAACCAGACCGGCGTCTCTCCGTTACCTGGCAGGTTGCGGGGGGAACTGAGTGGAACCCGCCAGCGTTCGCGAACTATCTCCTTTAAGGTATCGTTATTGATCCTTGGTGCCTTTTCACCGCCAGAAGATCGCACAGCAAGTGAAACTACCATGCCTGCAAGAAATGCGACGCCAACAGCAATCAAGAAAGAACGAGAAGAAAACATCAGATGCCTCACTTGCAGATGAAACCGTGAGTGTAACTAAACAATCTGATAGTGGTTAGTCCCGCAGTTTAGGCCTCATCTTCATCAGTAGTAAGCACCACATTCAAACTCCTTGGCTCTGGGACAAATCCGATCATGACACCCAGCGCAATTAGCTGTACTAGAATACAAACCACAAAAATCACTTCGTAACCAAGTGTCAACGCAATTAAACCACCCAGCAAAGGTCCAATTGCACCAACCATGTTACTCGCCATATTTGAAGCAGCGACCCTAATAGGAATATCTGCATCTATTCCCAACTCCAACACCATGTTCATACGGGCCTGATTGAAGCCGCTAAAAGCAATGCCGAATATGACGAAAAAGACGATGATACCTATAACCCCATCGACCAAGAGCAATTGGAAGTGAGAGAACGTCCACATAGCCAGCGTTACAATCATCACTACACGGTAACCCCTCTGATCTGCAATACTGCCCCAAACAATATTGGTTACCGTCCCCGACAGCATCCAGATGGTAGTAAGTAATCCCAACATTGCACCAGAAATATCCATTCTTGTGGCCGCAAAAAGAATGTAAAACGGCATGGCCATGCGACCGAAAGAACCGAGTGATGCAACCAGAAAAAATCGCGCAAAGTGCCGGTTCTCTTTAAAAAGATTCGGTAATGAGTGGAAGGTCTGAATAACATTCTCTCGCTTCCTAAGCGAAACACCCGGAGGTTCCTTCGTAAGCGCTAGCGCGCCAATCCCTAGCGACGCTATAAAGAAGGCCAATAAAAATAGGGCTGCATAGCCATCACCTAGGATGTTGTTATCGATAAAATATGCGCCCGCAAAATAAGCTAGAAGTGCGGTCGCCCCATTAGACAAAAAATTACGCCAGCCAGTGACAAACCCTCGACGCCGCACCGGTATCACTTTGGCACGCAGGGAATTCATCATCACGACCGAGATTCCTTGAAATAAGCCCAGCAGCACCATAAAGAAAACGATCAACCAAATACCGACGTCTGTGGCACCGATAAACAAACCGGTAAGCGCAATAAACAAAATCTGAAATCGCATCAGCACGCTGGAGACAAGGGTGATACCCAACAGTTTTCTTCGATGGCCGATCAAGGAAGCACCCACCATGGGTGTCAGCATCTGGCCAATCGCTTCCAGTGACCGCGCAAGTCCCACAAAGAACTCAGAACCAGAAATCATATATAGGTAAACGGGCAAGAACGTGGGTGCCGAAAACAGACGAAACCCAGTCTGACCGAACAATCCATGACCCAACTGAACCGCAATATTGCGTTTCAGATGTTTATCTACAAAGGCTTCTTGTTTCTCTTCAGGACTGCTCATCGCATTTGCTATCCAATGCAGAAGGAATTAATTAAGGGGGTCAGATAGACGCAAACAAGCATCAAAGCCTTAGCTTACTACAAAGTAAGATTCAAACTCTTACGATCCATTGACTTGAAAAGACTCGCGTAGCATCCTGAATTAGGTACACTGTCCTCCTATTCTCCGGGCAAAAAATGAGCAAACAATTACAGCTGCCGACTATTGGTATGGGGATGTGGTCCTATGGTGGTAGACTAAGTCCCAACCACACAAAAGATGATGTCGAAGTCGCCGCCCTGCAGAACGCATTCGAGATCGGATATCGTCACTTCGATACCGCCGAGATGTACGCCTCAGGGCACTCGGAAGAATTATTGGGCCTCGCACTAAAGGACTATGAACGAGATGACTTTATTATTACCAGCAAAGTCAATAAGGAAAACCTTGCTTACGATGACCTCCTTGCCGCATGTGATCGCAGCCTTAAATATCTGCAGACGAGCTATATAGACATCTATCTCATCCACTGGCCTAATCCAGCAATTCCTCTGGAAGAAAGCTTCCGGGCACTCAATCAGTTGGTGGATTCCGGGAAGATTAGACGCATAGGCGTCAGTAATTTCGATCTGCCATTGTTAGAACACGCGGTAGCTTTGTCAGAAACACCCCTCTTCGGCAACCAGGTGCACTACAGCCTGTTTTTCCGCAAGCCACAACACGATGGCACCCTGGACTTTTGCAGAGAAAACCATATGGTGCTTACCGCTTACTGGCCGTTAAAGGACGGATCGGGAACATCCGCACAGTCTAGCGCTGCCCTCAATAATCAAGTCGTAATAGATATAGCGGACAGGATCTCCGCAACACCAGCGCAGGTAGCTATCAATTGGTTGGCACGACAACCTAACGTCGTCACGATTCCAAAATCCAGTAACGAGCAACGTCAGCAAGAGAATCTCGCGGCGGGTGATATTGTTATGAGTGAAGAGGATGTAGACAAACTAGATGGGCTAGCAACATGACAACAATTGACACACGCCTTGGCAAAGTCAGAGGTATCGATCACGACAGTAGCTATGCGTTCCTGGGTATCCGATATGGCAAGCCGCCGTCGCGGTTTATGCCTCCAGTCGCCGCAGATCGATGGAACAATATCTTTGAGGCGACTTACTACCCTACCAGACCAATACCTGGAAGGGAGCTAGGTTCCATGGGCCAGACAGTCCCCGGCGAACCAAGTGAGGACTGCCTGTTCCTAAACATCTATACGCCATCCACAAAAGGCGAGTCCAGACCCGTTATGGTCTGGATACATGGTGGCGGCTTTGCGAACGGCAGTGCCAACGAGTATGACGGAAGGGTACTGGCAAGCCAGGGAGATGTCGTGGTTGTTATCATCAACTATCGGTTAGGTCCGTTCGGATTTACCGACTTATCACCACTGGGTGAGGAACTTGAAGGATCTGTTTCCAACGGTTACCGAGACATGATTCTCGCGCTTGAGTGGGTGCGAGACAATATCACCGACTATGGTGGTAACGCCGATAACGTAACGATCTTCGGAGAGTCTGCCGGAGGTATTGCAGTACTGGGGCTCAATGCTGCACCCGCAGCAGACGGTCTGTTCCACAAGGCAATAGCCCACAGCCCAAACGGACCGCAATGGCCGGGAGGTGACAAGACGGAAGAGATGGCAGAAAAACTCGGCGTCGACCAATCAGAACTGCTTGGTAAGCTACGAGGAATGTCGGCGCAGGAAATCATCGAAGCAGGACTACCCGTAGGTCATGCGATCGATGGAACCGTGGTAACCAGACCCTTTAGCGAAGCAATCTTGGAAAAAGGCAAAAACGGCGTGCCGATTGTCGTGGGCACCAATCGAACAGAAGGGACATTATTTACACCACCTGACTCCAATGACGAAGATATCGCGCGATACCAAAACATGCTGCCGGGAGCTGCAAAGTGGGTGGATTCAGATCCAAAACACTATGTCGAAGGCATTCGGGCCGCGTACCCGGAGCAGAATGCAAAAAGGCTATTCGAGATTGTTATGACTGATAGTTTCCGTCGGATCGCTGTAGAGATTGCCGAAAGTGCATTCCAAGCTGGGGTCGGGAGTTGGTTGTACCGTTTCGACCTTCCAACCACGCTGGAATACAACGGGAAATTGACCGGGTCCATGCATGCCTGCGAGATGGCATTTACATTTAACTCATACGCAGATTCTGATTGCATGGTCTTCGCTATTTACGACCCTGACCTACCTGAAGTTACGAGCCTCGCCGCACAGTGGTCTGGCACGCTAACGCGATTCGCCTGGACCGGCGACCCCAATGGGGCCGGGCTACCCGAATGGTTACCATATAAAGATGGCAACCGTCAGGTCATGCATCTTGATGCGACAAGCCATGTGTCTGAAGATCCAGATAAGATTCATAGGGAACTTTGGGGTACCGCTTCCTGAAGCTATTGTGGCTTAGAATGCGATAGCAACCAGTTATATATCTCGGGATTGTTGTAGGTTTCCGTCCATGAATCGTGATCCGCATTCGCATAGGTTGTGAACTCTACGCTACAGTCCGCCTCGCGAAGCAATTTCACCATACGCACTGAGTCGTCTACGGGAACTATGGAATCCATTGCTCCGTGAAAGCACCAGATTGGTAGGTCCTTAAAGTTTTTCGGATTGACGCGAAGGAATGGTCCACAAATCGGAATAGCTGCAGCCAATCTATCTGATATCTGATTGGCTAAATCCCAGGTTCCCCAGCCCCCCATGCTAAGCCCGGTAAGATACACTCGTGATGTATCGATGTTGAAGTCATTAATCACCTTGTCCAGAAGTGTCGTTAAGCTCAAGGAGTTCCACCTCTCGCCCGAGGGACACTGGGGACAGACGGTTACAAAAGGCAGCTCCGCACCGTCTTCTATATATTTCGGTAACGCAATTCGCGCCATCCAGTCCAGGTCGTTGCCGCGCTCACCAGCGCCATGGAGAAAATACAACATCGGGTAACCTCTCCCCGAAGCATCATAGTCGGCAGGAAGATATACACGATAGGGAATGGAAATGTCGACGGAAACTGTCTTATCCAGATTGAAGTCATCTTGCTGCACGGTTTGCCTCTTTAATGCCTCGGCTTATGCGTTCCATGAGAGTGATCAAACTGATCGTGATGCTGCCGTAGCAGATCAACACCATAGTCACCACCATTAGGAGTTCGTACCAATGTGTGAATATGGTTACGCGAAGGTACGGGATTGTTAAACACCACACCAGGATGATGGTCGAATTCAATCATCACCACCGGGCTATGTACCCTGTAGTAAAAAGGTCCGTCATCTGTCGTAGAGCCCATCCAGGAAAACCAGGTCTCATCTAGATGTGCCTCAACTTCACTCATCTTCACGTCGGCATGGTCATCCCGCGTCCAGCCGACATAGGAGTGTACTAACGAGCGCAACAGACTGAGTTGGGCATCCGATAAATTGCTACCCTCGATACCCTCGTATGGCACAACCGCATTGTCATGTCCGGTTCCTCCTTCCATGCGGCCATCGAACGGATGCTG
>MDTE01057596.1_pt1 | contig 48912 bp, 43 predicted proteins | sample 811231 | NCBI WGS metagenome assembly MDTE01 (sample SAMN05326651, study PRJNA326480) | marine metagenome | isolation source: seawater | place: Indian Ocean: Red Sea | collected 2010 | reverse complement strand
TTGGTCTAGCATGCTGTGCTATAGAAATGATTTCTGCACACTTAGCCCATCATGATCTTGATCGCTTTGGAGTAGTAACTTGGCCATCTCCAAGACAATCAGACGTAATGATTGTAGCCGGAACTGTCGTAAAAAAAATGGCTGATCCTATTCGTCTACTATATGAACAAATGCCTGATCCTAAATGGGTGATTGCAATGGGATCATGTGCCACTAATGGTGGCCCTTATTATCGATCATATAGTGTTGTAATGGGGGTTGATCATATAGTGCCGGTAGATGTCTATGTCCCGGGATGCCCTCCTAGGCCAGAAGCTTTAATGGATGGCATTATGAAGTTGCAAAATAAAATTAAATCGGATGCAAGGAAGCACGCAAGTGACTGAGAAGAAGGATAGTCTGGAAAGTGCAGAAGGAGAGACAGCAAAGCCTGCTGGCCCTACTGAACCAACCCGTCAGGGCCCTCCAGTCCAATTAGCTGAAGAAGTGCTAAACCCAAAAGGTTTGGAAACACTCGCAGTTGTCAAAAACTCTATTGAGAAGAATTTACTTTCTACCGGAGGGCGTGAAGATTTGCCTTGGGTTTCAATTCCTGCAACAGACATTACGAATTTTACACAAAAGTGCAGAGATTCTTCAGAATTAATGATGGATATGCTCCATTGCCTTTTTGCTGTCGATTACATAGAACATATAGAGCTAAACTACATCCTCTTTTCTATTAAGAGAGACCATAAGCTGATAGTTAAGACTAAACTGGATTCAGAGAATCCTGTGATCAATACCGTTACGCATCTTTGGCAAGCTGCTGCTTGGTATGAGCGAGAAACACACGACCTTTTCGGGGTGGTATTTACAGGGAATGATGACTTAGCCCCCCTCTTGCTTTATGAAGGATTTGAGGGCTATCCCGGCCTAAAAAGCTTCCCCTTACATGATTATGAGGAGTACTAGAATTGACTAGTGAACCTAATTTTGAACATGTAGATATGATGTTGAATATGGGCCCTCAACATCCTGCGACTCACGGTGTTTTTCGAATGGTCTTAGGTATCGATGGAGAACGCATAGCAAGCGTAAGGCCCCATATAGGATATCTTCACAGAGGATCAGAAAAACTTAGCGAAAATGAGTCTTACGGGCAAGTTGTAACCTTATTTGACAGGCTAGATTATGTTTCAAATCTAAACAACGAACATGTTTTTGTAAGAGCGGTTGAAAAATTAATGCAGATTGAAGTTCCTGAAAGAGCTCAATATATACGCGTTATTCTTGCAGAGCTAAATAGGATAGCGAGCCATCTCCTTTTTATTGGCACCTACGCACTAGATGTAGGAGCAATGACGCCTGTGATGTATACGTTTCGTGAAAGAGAAAGAATTCAAAATCTCTTCGAACATGTAACAGGGGCTCGAATGATGCATAACTACTTCCGAATAGGAGGTCTCAAAGAGGATGTCCCTTCTGACTTCATAGTTAGGGTGGAGAAGATACTTGCAGAGCTTCGCTCTGGTGTTGAGGAAACCGACCGCCTTCTAACTTTCAATGAAGTATATTTAGCCAGAACAAGGGGAGTGGGCAAAATTGATGCTGAATCAGCAATTAGCGCAGGTCTTACTGGACCTTGCTTAAGAGCAAGCGGGGTGGGCTATGATGTTCGGCTTTCAAGCCCCTACGAAATATATGACACATTAGATTTCAAGGTTCCTATAGGAGAAGAAGGAGATTGCTGGGACCGTTACTGGATTCGCCTACAGGAGTGCTATGAGTCTATTAGCATGGTGGAACAAGCATTAAGAGCTTTGCCCGAAGGCCCTGTTATTGCATCTGGCAGGAGGATTGCACGACCTCCCAAAGGAGAAGTGTACGTCAATGCTGAGAACCCAAGGGGTGATATGGGCGTTTTCCTAGTCAGTGATGGGTCAGATAAGCCCTATAGAGTGAAGGTTCGTCCCCCATCTTTTTGCAATCTCGTAGCTCTAGAGCCAATGATGAAAAATGCATACGTAGCAGACGCTGTAGCGATACTTGGATCCTTAGATATTGTGCTAGGAGAGGTGGACCGTTGATTCTTGAACGCCAAGATCTTCTTTACGCATTCATCGGCTTATTTACGCTTTTCAATATGCTAATGGTCGTAACGTTGTCCCTTGTCTGGTTAGAAAGAAAATTCTTGGGACGTTTACAGGGAAGGGTTGGCCCCACTAGAGTTGGACCTTTCGGATTATTGCAAGCAGTTGCTGATGCTATAAAACTCCTCACAAAAGAGGATGTATCTCCGGGTCCTTCAGCGAAACTGTTATTCTTCTCTGCCCCTATTCTTGTTTTTGTGCCTGGGTTTATGGTTTGGCTTGCCATACCATTTTCAGAAAGTTTAGTTGTACGTGACTTAACTTTGAGCGTTTTCTTTTTTGTGGCTTTCTCTGTTCTAAGTATAGTAGGTCTGGTACTCGCTGGATGGGCATCTGCAAGTAAGTATGCTGTCTTAGGTGGCTTTCGATCTGCAGCCCAATTAGTCTCGTATGAAATACCAATTATTATGTCGGTGATAGCGGTAGTGATTTTGTCTAGATCTCTGAACTTTGTAGAGATTGTTAATGCACAATCATCCATTCCTTACGGTGCACTACTGCCGCTAGGATTATTAATTTTCCTTATCTCTGGAGTTGCTGAAGTTGGTAGAACTCCTTTTGATATATATTTTGCGGAATCTGAAGTAGTTGGAGGGCCTTTTGTAGAATATTCAGGTGCTCATTGGGCTGTTTTCTTCTTGGCCGAATACATCAATACTTTTGTTATTGCGATGCTTGCTTCGTTGCTATTCCTTGGGGGTTGGATTTGGCCTTTTGCCGATTTGCCAATTGGTGCAAGTGTAGCACTACTGATGGGCAAAACGTATGCCGTGGTTTTAGTCATCTTCTGGCTTCGTGCAACTTATCCAAGACTTAGAATTGACCAATTAATGAGTATTGCTTGGAAATTCTTGATACCACTTTCTTTCGCTGCAGTCATCATTGCAGCTTTTCAGCAGTATTATTCTTGGCCAGTTTGGACTCTTACCCTTTTGTCTATTATTGGCATAGCTGTGCCAATTTATATTCAACTCAGAATTCAAAGAAAACCAGCCATGGCTGCTGCCAAAAGATACTCAGAAAACGCAATTTTACACGTTGGGAAAAAGCGAAAACTTGATACAGAAATCAATGAAGTGAGCTAAGGAAAAAGAATGTTATCTGGAATTAACGGTCTATTAACAACCATACGATGGCTTTTCCGAAAACCTGTCACTGCGCATTATCCTGACCAGCATTTACCAGTACAGGATCGCTACATGGGCTTCCCTGCACTCTTATGGGATGATACTGCAGAAGAACCCTTTTGCACTGGGTGCATGGTTTGTGTAAGAGAGTGTCCTACGCAATGTATGAGCGCTCAAATGCACGACAACCCAAACTCTGAATCGGGCAAAAGCCATAGACGAAAAATTATTAAGGAATTTGAAATTAACCTTAACCGCTGCATCCTTTGCGGAATATGTGTTGATGTTTGTTCGTTTGATGCTATTGAAATGACTCACGAACACGAACTGTCCAGTTTTTCACGAAATGGTGCTCGTTCAGACTTAGAACTCCTTCTGAGTCAGGGAAGGAAATTCATGAAGGATACCAATTGGAATCCTTTAAATCCTGACAAAAATGTTGCCACAGTTGCACTTGCAAAACGCGCCGAATCTGCTAAGAAGCAAAGCGCTGATGATAGTTCTCAAGATGAGGTTAAAGCTTAGTGTCCTTATTAGTTTTTTATATAATATCCGCAATAGCTTTAGGATCTGCTACAGGTGTAGTCGTTACTAAAAATGTAGTGCACTCAGCAATTTTTCTATTAATTACCTTAGGTGCTATTGCTGCTTTCTTTATCCTCTTACTTTCCGAATTTTTGGCCCTCGTCCAAATTTTGATCTATGGAGGTGCAGTGGTCATAGTCATTCTCTTTGCGCTGATGCTTACTAAGCAAGGCGAATTTCAAGAGGCTGCTGAGCATACTCGTTGGCCAGGAGCTGCATTTGTTAGTAGTGCTCTTTTTGTTATTTTAATAAGTGTTTTTGTTGCTGATGCACCAAAATTCGGCTCGGCATCAGAAATCAAAGGCGTCAGCATAGAAGTGCTAGCGAAAACTCTATTTGAAGACTGGGCAGTACCATTCGAAATAGCATCAATCGTACTCTTAGTTGCTCTTATCGGTGCAATAGTAATTGCTCGCGCTGATAGAGAGGGTGACCAGTCATGACACTGCTTCACTTTGAAATAGTAAGTGCTGCGCTTTTCTGTCTTGGTTTATATGGAGTGCTTTCCAGACGTTCTGGGGTCATCATACTTATGTCAATAGAGGTAATGCTCAACGCTATCAATTTAAACCTTGTCGCTTTTGCCTCTTTTAGACCATATGGTCAAGCCAATTTGATGAAAACGGTAAGTACCGCAACTGATACTCCTGTTACTTCGATGCAAGCACCAGATGGTTTGATCATCACTATCTTTATAATCACAATCGCTGCAGCAGAAATTGCTTTGGCTATGGCAATTATTCTTCGCCTCTTCCGTAAAAGAGGTTCTGTTCATGTAGACGAAATTAGTGAGATGAGGGGATAAACATGGAATGGGCCTGGCTTATCCCAATTTACGGATTCTTGGCATTTGTTTTTATAGCACTATTACGTGAAAACCTGCCTGACAGAGGTCGTTTTATCTCCATATTAGCTATCCTTGCTGGATTTATCACATTTTGCTTTGTGCTTAATGATCTAATTCAAACCGGAGTGTCACAATATCATTTCAAGATCGATTGGTTCACAGCAGGTAAGTTAGATGTTGCTTGGGGGATTCTTGTTGATCCGCTTACGGTGGTTATGCTTGGCCTAGTTACCTTTGTTGCATTGCTAGTCCAAGTCTATTCCTTGGGATATATGAAAGGCGATAAACGGCTACCTTGGTATTTCGCAGTTCATTCCCTTTTTGCAGCAGCCATGCTTACTCTCATCCTAGCTGACAATTTGCTCTTGATGTATTTCGCATGGGAATTAGTTGGCCTTTGTTCTTATTTATTAATTGGGTTTTGGTTTGAGCGTCCAGCAGCAGCTGAAGCATCTAAAAAAGCTTTTGTCACAACACGAATAGGTGATATAGGCCTCCTTATAGGTATCATCTTGTTAGTTGTTAATACTGGCACTTTCGATATTTTAGAGATTCTCAATCGTGTAACCTCTCCAGTTCCTGGCGAAGAATTAAGCAATCTATTAGTTACCAGTTCTTCGCTCTTAATTTTTGCAGGAGCAATGGGCAAAAGTGCTCAATTCCCCCTTCATGTTTGGTTGCCGGACGCGATGGAAGGTCCAACACCAGTAAGTGCCTTAATCCATGCAGCCACAATGGTCGCAGCTGGAGTTTTCCTTGTGGCTAGGCTCTTTCCACTATTTGAAGCATCTGATAATGCGCTGTTGGTCGTATCTATTGTCGGAATTGTAACTGCTCTAGTTGGGGCTTTATTTGCCCTTACTTCTACCGACCTCAAACGCATACTTGCATATTCAACTATGAGTCATCTTGGATTTATGATGCTTGCGCTGGGGGCGGGCGGCTATACAGCTGCCATTTTTCACCTAACTACTCATGGAATTGCGAAAGCAATGTTATTCATGGCTGCTGGTTCAGTTATGCATGCTTTAAATGACGAAACCGACATCAGGAAGATGGGTGGCCTAAGGAATAAAATGCCAATTACAGCTATCACCTTTTCAATTGGCGCTCTAGCATTATCAGGGATTCCACCTCTTAGCGCATTTTGGAGTAAGGATGAGATTTTGCTTGCTGTAGAACACGGGCTTAATCCAATCTTTTTGATTGGATTTTTAATTTCTGTTGTACTCAGCGCAATCTACATGGCAAGGGTTACACGTATAGCTTTTTATGGACATGAAGGTTCAAACGTTAAGAAAGCTCACGAATCCCCTTCTGTGATGACTTTCCCTCTGCTAATACTTGCAGGTCTGAGTTTAATTGTTGGTTTCATCGCTATCCCCATTGGAGCACACTATGATGGTTTCGCATCGTTCCTTTTTGCACCGGGGCATAAACCACATGGATTTGAAATTAATATTCTTTGGACACTAGTAAGCGTAATCCTAGCGACAGGAGGCTTCAGTTTAGGCTGGTGGTTATATTCGTCTAGATTAGATATAGTCGCAAATATAAAGACTCGCTTCCAGGTAGTCTATAAATTGCTCGATCACAAACTCTACTTAGATGATCTTTATCAATGGCTTATTGACAATATTGCTATGAGATTAGGTGCAGCTATTGCATTGTTCGACCGTAAGGTAGTGAATGACAATGGAGTAAATGGGCCTGGTTTTGCCACATTCAAAACTGGCAAAATCCTAAGAGGGCATATCACCGGTCTCTTTGCTGACTACGGTATTACCATGGTTGCTGGAGCCATAGCTCTTGGCGTTGGATTGATTCTGTGGGTGAGGTGGTGATGCTAAGTTACGCAGAAAACCACGTCCTAGAATCTCTAATTTATGCACCTATGCTAGCAATAGTTGCGCTTTTGCTTATACCGGGTTCTAACAAAAATCTGATTAAGAGAATTGGATTAGTTACGTCCGCTTTTCTTTTGATTGCTTCGGTATATGCATACTTTAGTTTTGACCACTCACAAAGTGCCCCGACTTTTCAGCTGAAGCAAGGGTATGAATGGGTGACGCAGATTGGGATTAATTTTAATCTTGGACTGGATGGTATCGGCGCCTTAATGGTACTTTTGACAGGTATTGTTTCAATGGCTGCGGCTATAATTGCTACTCGCCAAGAAAATAACCCCAAAGCATACTTTATTTTGTTATTCCTGCTGATTGCTGGGGTTTACGGTACTTTCGTAGCAATAGATCTTTTCTTTCTCTTTTTCTTCTATGAATTAGCTGTTGTCCCGATGTATCTCCTTATCGCAATTTGGGGATCCAGTTCCAAATTCGATACTTTCTCCAGAACAAAAGAGTATGGGGCAATGAAATTAGTCCTAATGCTCGTTGCTGGCAGTGTGCTAGTTTGGATTGGTATCATCTCGATATATGTTTACTCCGGAGCTGGAACTTTCGACCTAATTTCATTACGTGCTGCTGCACATAATGGCGGGTTATCCACTGAGTTTCAGCAAATTGTGTTTCCATTGATCGTAATTGGTTTTGGTGTCCTTGCAGGCCTCTGGCCATTCCATACATGGTCTCCTGATGGCCATGTTGCGGCTCCAACTTCCGTGAGTATGCTTCATGCAGGCGTACTAATGAAATTAGGTGCGTTTGGGATTATTCGAGTCGGCCTAATGCTCTTGCCAGAAGGTGCTGATTATTGGGGACTCGCTTTCTTTATACTAGCTACGATCAACGTGATTTATGGAGCGATTTCTGCCTTATCTCAAACGGACCTCAAATACGTAATTGGGTACTCATCGGTAAGCCATATGGGGTATGTCTTAATGGGAATTGCTACTCTTGATCCCCTAGGTATTACCGGAGCTTCACTTCAAATGTTTTCTCATGGAATTATGACAGCATTGTTCTTTGCAATGGTGGGAGCAATTTATGAGAGGTCTCATACTCGAGATATTGGCATTTTGAACGGTCTTGCTGGTCGAATGGGATGGACAACTGCATTTTTCGTTATCGCAGGACTAACTTCTTTAGGTTTGCCAGGTTTAAGCGGCTTTATTGCTGAACTAATGGTATTTATTGGTGCATTCCGGACTGAACCCATATTAGGGGTGCTAGGAGTGATTGGGGCTGCTATTACAGCCGTTTATATGCTACGTTTGATTGCAAGAGTATTCTTTGGGCCACCATCCAAAGAATGGGCAAAAATTAGAGATATCGAATTCTCTGAAGGCTCAGCTGCAATCATCCTAACTATCCCTATTTTGGTGATGGGTATTTACCCCATGCCGTTCACTCGAGTTGTTACTCCTGCAGTAGATTTTCTAATATCAGGGTTAGGGGGGTAGCGAAGTGACAATCGATTTTACTCATTTAATCCCAGAATTCATCTTAGGATCACTAGGTTTGCTAGTTTTGTTAGTTGATCTATTCATACCAAAAAAACTGAATCACCTCCGCAATACAACTGCCGCTGTGATTACCCTGATAGGCCTAGCTATAGCATTACTTTGGAGTTTATACGATTTAAGAAACGTCAAAGCAATAATCTATGACCAACTGATATTTGTGGATCATTTTTCGCTCATTTTCAAAGTCATTTTCATGGGTACGGGAATTGCTGTTACTTTAATGTCAATTCACTATGTAGAACAAAAGATTAGACATTCAGCTGAATATTATGCCCTTATTGTATTTTCCGTTCTCGGTGCAGTAATTATGGCTTCAGCTGGAGAGCTGCTAACGGCTTATATCGGCTTAGAACTTTTGAGCTTCAGTTTGTATGTACTTGTGGGTCTTAGCAGAAACGATAAGCGCACGCCTGAAGCCAGTACTAAATATATTCTTTTAGGCGCTGTTTCTTCTGGAATCTTCCTATATGGATTGAGCATCCTTTACGGAACCTTAGGCACTACAGCATTTCGGGAAATGGACCAAACCTTATTTCTCTTGGCCGATCACCCTTCAGTAATCATGGGATTTGGGATGCTCTTAGCGGGCCTAGCTTTTAAATTAGCCATTGTCCCGTTTCACATATGGGCACCAGATGTATATGAAGGGGCTCCAACGCCGATCACTGCCCACATCTCAATATTAGCTAAAGCCGCCACTTTCGCACTGGTCTTAAGATTTCTTGCAGAAGCAACTCAAGCTTCATACTCGTCTTGGCAGTTATCTTTAGCAATAGTCGCTGCTCTATCAATGTCTGTCGGATCTCTAGTGGCTTTAGTACAAACAAACATTAAAAGGCTAATGGCCTACAGCTCTATCACTCAGGTAGGGTTTATAACCATGGGGCTCGCATCCCTTGCTAGTACGAATACTACTCTGATTGATAATCAGAACGCAGCCAACGCAATAATATTACACATAGTAGGTTACTCTTTCAGCAGTTTGGCTGCGTTTATGGTCATCACGATGGTAGAGACTAAATTAGCGATTGAGTCTATTAAAGATTATTCAGGGCTAGCTAAGCGCTTCCCTTTTCTAGCCATGGTGCTTACTGCGTCACTTTTGTCTCTAGCAGGTTTACCTATTTTTTCAGGGTTTATCACGAAATTTTATCTATTCACTTCAGCAGCTACAGCAGATTTGATATGGCTTGTTGCCATAGCAGCGATTGCAAGCCTTGTTTCTCTATATTATTACCTAGGTGTTATCCGCTACATGTACATTGGAGAAGTAGGTAGTGAAGTAAGTAAACTCAGCTTCCATAAAAGCAGCTTGTTTACACTTCTAATATTATTTTTAGGTATCATTGTGGTAGGTATCTATCCTGGCCCAATAATAAACGCTGCTGAAAGTGCAACTAGTGTCTTGGGGCCATTTATATAAAAAATTGACTGTCGAAAAACGGGTGTCTTTTGGGAGCAAGAACAGGCAAACACTACATCGAGTCTATGCGGCAAAAATCAAAAGGCATGGAGGTGTATCTAAATGGCAACCGAGTTCAAGATGTAACACAAGAACCTATATTTATAGGACCGCTGCAATCAATCGCTGAACAATACGACCTACAGCACGACAAAAGATACCGTGACATTTTAACTTATGATTCACCGACTTCGGGTGAAAAAGTACCAACCTCATTCATGATCCCTCGCTCAAAAGAGGATTTAATAAAGAAAAGGCAAGCATTTAAATTGCGCACTGATCATAGCTTTGGCTTTATGGGTCGCGCTCCAGATTTCATGAATTCTTTGGTCACAGGTTGGGCAATTTCTAAAGAAATTTTCTCGACAAGGGGAGCTAGGTTTGGTGAAAATGCTCAAAACTATTACGAGTATTGCCGAGAAAATGATTTATTTCTAACTCACGTTTTAATTACACCACAAATTGATCGCTCGAAACCCTCTTCAGAACAAGAAGACCCTTATATTCATTTAGGACGCGTACGAGAAACAAAAGATGGAATAATCGTAAGAGGTGCCAAGATGGTTGGCACTTTCGCACCGTTAACTGAAGAAATATACGTTCTTCCATTTGGAGGTGTTGCTCCTGGTGATCACTTATATGCGACAGTATTTGCAATACCAACTGACACCCCAGGGCTGAAATTTATCTGCAGGGAAACTGTATCTCCAGTCCCGCGGACACGTTATGACCACCCTCTGAGTAGTCGGTTCGAAGAAATGGATGCCTTAGCCGTTTTCGAAGATGTATTAGTTCCTTGGGATCGTGTACTCGTAGACGGTAGTCCAGGTAGCGATGAGTTAATCAACCATACATTGCGAGCATACGCTGGTTCTGCCGCTGTTCAGATTGCGTCTCGCATGCTTAGCCAAATGGAATTCTTGACTGGAGTTGCCATGAGAGTCGCAGACGCTGTAGGAATAGATGGTTTTTTGCATGTTCAAGAAAAGTTAGGTGAAATGATTTCCTACTTAGAAGTTGGCAAAAGTGTGTATTATGGCTCAGAGGCTATGGCATTTGCTGATGAAAATGGTATTTGGCAACCTGGTGGGTTAGGTTTGAGATCCTTTCATTTGCAAAGCATGAAAATATACAGACGCATGGTTGAAATCATTCAAATCTTAGCAGGTGGCGGATTTTTTTCAGTACCAACTGAGGCTGATATGGCAAACCCAGAAATACGCCCTATGATAGATAAGTACTTAAGAGGTAAACCAGGAATTTCAGCCGATGAGAAGGTTCGCCTGTTCAAGTTGGCTTGGGATGTTACCGGTGAAGCATTTGCACAAAGAATGCAGCAATACGTCCATTATTTTTCTGGAGACCCTATTCGGTTAACTGCAGCAACGTATTTGGCTTATGACAAAACACCGTTGTACAACACGGTAGATAGAGCGATGTTAGGTGACTCCCAAACAGATATCCCTATTTCTCCATTGAACCCTGGCATACCTGCTAATCTTTCTCCAAATCCTAACCCTTTGCTTCGCCATACTTACCCTGAATCAGCTCCATCAAAGCAATCCAAATAGGACATTTTCTTGACTGACAAATACCACCCTTCTGAAAGTTCCCATAAAAAAATAACCTCAAATGTCGCCAAGGACTTTTTTGCATCTTTCCCTTCAGGCGTCACTATAGTCACTAGTTCTAATTTAAATGGCGCTTTACAGGGAACAACTGTGAGCGCATTTACATCGGTAAGTCTAGAACCGACTTTAATTCTTATTTGCCTAGATCAGAAATCTCGTACTGCCACGGCAATTTCTGAGCGAAAATCGTTTGCTGTTCATTTTCTGAATGCTGAAATGTCAGACCTTGCTACTCATTTCGCACAAAATCTTGATCGTAAATTTTCTGATATTAGCTATAAACTAAGTAACAAAAATATTCCGATTATAAAGGATTGCTCTACGTATATTGAATGTGATTTACAGGCAAGCCATTTTGCAGGTGATCACATAATAATGATTGGTTCGGTAACCAAAATAGAAAGTTCAAGCGATTTTGAACCATTGGTATACCACCAAAGACTCTTTCATTCCTTAAGGCAAGTAGATCAATAATTGATTGAGCTGAATTAGAAGGGTATTGTGTGAGAATGTCGTCCCGTAAACCTATGATTTCTGTCATTGGGGCTAGTAAACCATCAACCAAGGGACTAGCTCTCGCTGAATCTGTTGGCGTCGAATTAGCAAATCGTGGTGCTGTCGTAATTTGTGGTGGCCTTGGCGGAATAATGAAAGCCGTCTGCCGCGGAGCCAAAAAAAATGGTGGGACTACGATAGGAATTTTACCCAGTGACAACCCATCTGAAGCTAACTCATATGTTGATTTCCCAATTGCTACTGGGATGGGTCACGCTAGAAATGTAATTGTAGTCTCTACTGGGGAAGCAGTAATCGCCATCGATGGTGCCTATGGGACTTTATCTGAGATCGGTCACGCACTGGCTGCTGGCATACCAGTAATAGGCCTTAATACGTGGGAGCTTCCTTCTCGGATTGATTTGCCTATAGAAATTATTTATACGCATACAGCAGCTGAGGCTGTAGACAAGGCATTCGAAGCCACTTTATGGAGAAAAAATAGACATGGCGCAAATAAGTGAAGTTAAGGCCCGAGAAATTCTTGATTCGAGAGGAATTCCTACGATTGAAGTCCTCGTTCGCCTAAATGACGGCTCTCACGGTTCTGCTGCTGTTCCTTCTGGAGCCAGCACCGGTGCTCATGAAGCATTGGAACTTCGAGACCAAGATCCCTCACGGTATTTAGGCAAAGGAGTACTTAATGCCGTCCATAATGTGAACAGCCTAATCGCTCCTCAAATAATAGGAATGGAAATAACTGACCACAGCATAATTGACGAAAAAATGCTGATGGTGGATGGGACATCAAACAAGTCTGAATTAGGAGCAAATTCGATACTAGGGGTCTCATTGGCTACAGCCCACGCCAGAGCCAATTCCCTGAAAGTTCCTTTGTACGCAACCCTTGCTTCGGATGAAGCAATTACACTCCCTACACCAATGATGAACGTGCTAAATGGCGGAAAGCATGCGATGAATTCAACAGATTTCCAAGAGTTCATGATCATCCCTGTTGAATTTGAAAAATTTTCAGAAGCCTTACGATGTGGAGCTGAAATTTACCAAGCGCTTAAGGGGCTTTTGTCTCGATTAGGAATGAGCACCAACGTAGGTGATGAAGGAGGTGTTGCACCTTCTTTGGCTTCAAATTCCGAACCTTTAGATTTGCTAATCGAAGCAATTTCTGATGCAGGTTATAAACCTGGAAAGGATGTTTTTTTAGCATTAGATGTAGCAGCTACTGAACTTTTTCAAAATGATCATTATTTCCTAGAACGTGAAGGTGAAAGAATGACCAGTGATGCTTTAATTGATCGATATGAACAACTGGTTTCTAGTTATCCTATTTTGAGCATAGAAGATGGTTTGGCCGAGGACGATTGGAACGGCTGGGCAACTATGACAGAAAGACTAGGAGGGAAAATTCAAATTGTAGGGGACGATCTGCTTACTACGAATCCTAAAAGAATTGAGCACGGGATTTCACTGAAAGCAGCAAATTCTGTTCTTGTAAAGCTTAACCAGATAGGTTCGCTAACAGAAACAATATCGGGAATAAAAATTGCTAAAAAAGCTGGCTGGACTACAGTGATCAGTCATCGATCAGGAGAAACTGAAGACACAACAATAGCGGATCTAGCTGTTGGCACTGGTTCTGGTCAAATTAAAACGGGAGCTCCTGCACGAAGCGAACGAGTTGCTAAATACAACCGGTTGCTTCAGATCGAACAAGAGTTAGGGCCTGCAAGCTCATACGCTGGCAAAGGTCCATTTGTTCGTTACAGCAACAGCAAGCAGTAATTAAAACTCTCTCAACTTGCCCTAACAGAGATAGTAAGTGGCTTAATTCGAGATACCTTGCTCACTTGTACCCCTTTGTAGCAGTTAGTAGCATATTGGCTATCACTTGGAGGAACCATGGCAACTCGAATCGGTATTAATGGATTTGGCAGAATTGGAAGGCAAGTTTTAAGGGCTACCCTAGAAAGACACTCCGGCGATTTAAATGTCGTAGCAATAAACGATCTAGCTGATGATAAAACCAATGCTCATTTACTTAAATATGATAGTAATTATGGGCGATATCCGGGGGAAGTAATTGCTAAAGATGGCGCAATTATTGTGAATGGGTCAGAAATTAAATCATTAAGCGAAAGAGATCCCTCAAAAATCCCTTGGGGCAGCTTAGGTGTAGATATTGTCATTGAATCCACGGGTATATTCACTGATGCTGAAAAGGCTTCCGGTCATCTCGAAGGCGGCGCACAAAAAGTTATTATTTCTGCACCTGCCACCAACGAAGATAAAACTATTGTTATCGGAGTTAATGATTCTGAATATGATCCTGCTATTCACCACGTGATTTCAAATGCCTCTTGTACTACAAATTGTGCAGCTATGCTGATTAAAGTATTAAATGATCAATTTGGAATACGCCATGGCTTAATGAACACTATTCATTCTTATACTAACGATCAGCAAATTTTAGACCAGCAGCATAAAGATCTCCGGCGAGCAAGGTCGGCAGCACAAAACATTATTCCTACTACCACGGGTGCAGCTAAGGCTGTTGGGCTAGTTATCCCTGAGCTAAATGGTCGTCTACATGGTATGTCTCTACGGGTTCCTGTTTCGACTGGATCAATTACAGATTTTGTTGCTGAATTGGACCAAAGCGTCAGTGTGGAAATGGTTAATTCAGCATTTATGGCTGCTTCAGAATCCAACTTGCAAGGTATCCTTAGTTACACAGAAGATCCAATCGTTTCAAGTGACATAAAAATGGATCCCAGTTCTTGTATCTTTGATGCACTATCCACCATGGTTATGGAAGAACATATGGTCAAAGTCTTAGGCTGGTACGATAATGAATGGGGCTATTCGTGTCGCACTTCAGATCTAGCTAAAATGATTGCTCAAAGTCTGTAATTAACAAGCATTTTAGTTGGACACCTAGCTGAGCGGTGGGCTTCAAGTTGCCAGAGATGTTTTGTTAATTTCATGAACCTTCCAAAAAACGACAAAGCAGTGCCTTCGCCTTTTCATATTTTTAGTGATTGGCGTAACTTGACCATAAAGGTACTGCCATTTTCCCCTTTTGTATTGATCTTAATTGCGTTTGTTTTACGCATACTTGGTGTCGATTGGGATCAAGGAGCGCTATACCACCCTGACGAAAGATCCATATATATGCGTGCAGAACTGATGCACAGAACACTTACTGCAGACCCTGGGTGGCAATTTAGTGCAAATATGGATTTCCCTCTAGATAAAGCCGGTATGCCTGGAATTCCCACTTTCTTTGATTCGTCTCAAAGTCCTTTAAACCCCCACTGGTTTCCTTTAGGCACAATTATCATTTATTTGTTAGTGGTGATCCGTTTCCTGCTGGAATTCTTTATGGATCAAGTAAGAATACAAGATTTAGCAATTGCCGGTAGAATTTTAACAAGCCTTATAAGCGCTGCATCCGTTTTACTTCTTTATCTTCTTGGCAAAAGATTATTCGGCTTGCCCGTAGGGCTATTAGCAGCCGTGCTATTAACCTTTTGCGCATTCGAAATACAGTTATCTAACTTTTACAGGCCAGAGCCTTTTGTTTCAGCCTTAGCTTTGGTTTCTTTTTGGTACATGCTTAATATCATCGGTCGCACTCATTTGCGTGATCACATTCTGTTGGGGATTTTTTTGGGACTTAGTTTTTCCTTTCGCTCCACTAGCCTGCCTCTGATTTTTCCTGTGGCCCTAACTTATTTTCTAGCAGCCTCAAACCAGAAAAACCAAGGGCTAAAATGGTTCAATTCCACCTTCAAATCTTCTTTGTTTAAGCTAGGCTTGATAGCTGCTTCTACCGCATTCATTACTTTCGCAATCCTTCAGCCATATGCTTTACTCGACTTTGGTCAATTTTTGTCTGATCAGGCTTTTGAAGGACGCGTAGCGCGAACTGCAGGATTAGTACCTTATACAATTCAATATATTGGTGCACAAAATGTCATTTATGAAATCCGCCAATCTTCTGTGTGGGCACTAGGAATACCTTTGGGGATTGCCGCATGGCTTGGGCTTTTGTTAAGCCTCATTCGCGTAGGCTTGATAAAAAAGTTCAAAACGGCACGCTCAGGTGAGATTCTTCTCTTATTTTGGGTGATCCCTCTCCTCACAACCCTAATCTTTTTTGAAGTGAAGTTCCTCCGCTACTTAGCACCTATAATTCCAATCCTAATATTATTCGGCTCCCGATGGATTATTGCTTCAATTCGCTTTAGCCGGCTTTTCTCAAAGCCTCTATCCAAAATCGCTATAATTATGATGATTATGGTTATAGGATCAACTGCCTTTTGGGGTATGGCATTTGCAACAACCTACAACAATCCCCATCCAGCAATCTCTGCGTCTGCGTGGGTAAATGAAAATTTGGAATCTGGATCCAAAATATTACTAGACAACCATTGGGATGAAGGGTTTAAGGATCTGGGTGATTTCAGCCTGTCTCAGCTGCAAATATATGAACGAGATACTATCGATAAATTATCAGAAATCTCAAAACAAACTTCCAGTGCCGATTATCTACTTGCGTATTCAAACCGACCATCAGGTTCAATTTCAAGGATTCCTGAACGCTATCCCCTTAGCTCTGCATTTTACAAACTTTTATTTGATGGGCAGTTAGGTTTTACACCAATTCAGGCATTTGAAAGGTACCCCAATTTTTTGGGATTTGAATTTGCGCACGACCCATATTCAGAATCGGGGTTGAAAACGCTTGATAGACTGCCCGGTATAAATTCATCGTCATTATCATGGAACCTAGGCTATGCTGACGAAAACATCGTCAATTATGATCGCCCTCTGGTAGTAGTCTGGAAAAATGAGGCGCGATACAGCCAGAACTTCATTATAGACCGTATTCTAGAAAACCGAGCGCAGCCAAAATCCGAGCCATTTATTCTCAACCAAGAAAGAATTTCTATTTCCAATACTTCAAGTTCATGGACTCAGATTTTCAAATCGTCCTTCATCAATACAAAATTACCTTGGTTAGCTTGGTTAGGTTTGGTGCAGCTAATTTATTTAATGTCGCTGCCCTTCTCTTTCTTTATATTCAGGTGGTTACCTGATCGAGGCCTGATACTAGCTCGGCCATTGGGCTTATTGATCATCGCATGGATTACTTGGGTTGGTAGCAGTTATGGGTTGTGGGATTTTAGCAGTGGGAACATTTGGATTCTGATCCTTATACTCAGTGCTATTTCTTTTGTTCTAACTTGGTGTAATCGGTTGAAGATCTTAGCGTTTATTAGGCAGAACTTAAGGTATCTAGTTACAGCTGAACTAATATTTTTAACGGCTTTCTTTGTTTTTCTTATCATTCGTGCAGCTAATCCAGATCTCTGGCATCCATATAGGGGTGGAGAGAAACCTATGGATTTATCATACCTTACAGCTGTGGTTCGCTCTCATGCTTTCCCTCCTTATGACCCTTGGTACGCTGGTGGTTTTATTAATTATTATTATTTTGGATTCGTCATAATAGGGGTCCTTATCAAATCCTTAGGTATTTTACCTGCAGTTTCGTACAACTTAGCTATTCCTTTGTTATTCGCATTAGCATTTTCCTCAATATTCAGTGTGGGATACAACTTATCCCTAGCATTGAAGCCTTCAAAATTAAAGCTAGGACGGGTGCCTTTGCCAGTTCTCGCGGGTTTATCAACAGCTTGCTTAGCGTTGGTATTTGGGAATATGGATGGGGGAGTTCAATTAGTTCAAGCCATTGCCAGGTTGCTCACAGGAGATGAATTTGGGAATTTTGACTATTGGCGCTCTTCGCGGCTTATGCCGGGGCAAATCAGCATAACTGAATTCCCTTTCTGGACATTTCTTTTTGCAGATCTTCACGCCCATCTTATTTCTATCCCTTTTGCAATTTTAACTATTGGTCTGTCTTTAAACTTGGTATTAAGTGCAAACAAAAACACGACCGGATTTGATGCATTTCTGGGAATACTACCTCTTGGGTTTTCAGTTGGCGCTCTAGCGGCTATCAACACTTGGGACATCCCCGTGTACGCTATTTTGGCAATATCTGCTATCACCATTGCTCTGATTTGTAATAAAAACCTTTCCACATTTACAACTACAACACTTGTCTTCGCAGGAATAATTGTCCTTATTTTTTTAGCATATTTTTCTTGGCTACCATTCCATCAACATTACGATGCTCCATTCTCTGGCCTGCACCTTAGCAAGTGGCGTACAGTTTTATGGCATTACGTAGCCATACATGCTTTATTGATCTTTTTGTCAATTTCATGGCTAATGTATGAATCAAAAAGTAAACTCTGCTACTCGAAAAGCGCTTTGATATTTTTCCTCACGGGATCTTTCTTAACAATTGGAGCATTTTCCATTGTTGGCTTTTTGAGAGAATGGATTACAGCATTATTGCTACTGATAGCAATAAGCCTTGTTCTAAGCCTAACTGTATTGTGGGCCCGGAGAAAATACCTTCCCGAAGCTCCAGTGAAACTCATACTTTTATCTATGCTTGGAATTGCGCTTGCAGTCGGTTTCGGTGTGGACATTTTGACTATCGACAATGATATCGATCGGATGAATACGGTTTTCAAATTTTATTTAAATTCTTGGGTTTTGTTCAGCATAATTGGAGGAGTTACGGCATGGCATTTGATTTCTGTTCAGGCTTTTAACGGTAAGAAAATGCTCCTAGCTTGGCTTGGTTGTATATCAATTTTAGTGCTCTTCGCTTCAGTTTTCCCAGTCTTGGGTACACGTGCAAGGATAGCGGACCGATTCGCCATAACCCCCTTAACCCTTGATGGAACCAAGTACCAAAGTCAAGCAATTTATCATGACCCAGGTCCTAAAAATGATGGGGCCACCCCAAATTCTATTTATCCTTTGCTTGACGATGCTGAAGCTTTGCAATTCCTACGCGAAGAAATTATAGGAGCACCGGTTGTTCTTGAAGGTGTAACCACACAATATAGGTGGACTCCAAGAGTTGCGGTTTATACTGGTTTGCCTGTGGTCGTTGGATGGGAATGGCACCAACTTCAACAAAGGGGTGAAGCTGGTGCCTCTCCAAGTTGGGTAAGGGGCAGAATTATGGATGTAAAAACCATGTACTCCACAACTAGCCGTGAGAGGCTAGTTAGCCTTCTAAAGGAATACAATGTATCTTACATATACGTTGGACCTACTGAACGACTGTATTTCCCCCGAGAGGGAATTGCAAAGTTTGATGCTATGGTAGATTCTGAGTTGGATTTAGTATTTAAGAACAATTCAGTAAAAATCTATCGCTACCAGGGACAATAATTGATTGTAAGTCACAACCAATGCTAGTGTATTACATGCTTTAATAGGGCCTCTAATAATGAACATTCAAGATCTTCGAGATATTCTAATCAGTATCTACCTAGTTTTAGGAATAGTATTTTCTATACTCCTAATTCTAGGAGTCTTTCTAATCCTGAAGGCTATTTTAGGTTTGATCAAGGCCGCAAAACGACCTCTGGATAACCTGGGAGATGCTTCGAATTCACTAATTGGTGGCGTATTAGATCCTGCAAAGGAAGGGCTATCTCTTGGGACGGTATTGTCCGGAACTATTAGCTTCGGAGCAGGATTATTGGGAAGTGCCATAAAGCGATCTTTTAAAAGAAAGACTTCTAAGCGAAAGAAGAAGCGTCGTTGATATTCATTCTTTCGTATGACCCAAAAATTTTAAGCTGAGAGCAATGAGATTCGATAACAGCCAATGCTGCTTTTACTTCCTTATCTTCCCTGTGCCCATCAAAATCTATCAAAAAGTAATACTGCCCCAAGCCTAACCTAGTTGGTCGAGATTCAATTTTATTCAGATTTAAATTACGTTCCGAAAATTCTGCCATTACATTCATCAGCTGCCCAGGTTTATCTTCCGAAAACGTGAAACACAGAGAGGTTTTATCTCTACCAGTACGAGGATTATCCTGTTTTGCTACCACGACAAACCTCGTTACATTATTCTCTGAATCCTGGATGCCTTCAGCTATGATTTGTGCCCCGTAGAGCCTAGCTGATCTCTCCGGAGCAATTGCTGCTAATGGTTCTACTGAATTCATTACCATCTCAACTGCTGCCGCAGTACTAAGCGACGCTGCAATCTCAACACCGGAATAATGAGTCTCAATATACCCACGACATTGGGCTAATGCCTGTGGGTGAGAGTAGATCTGTTTGATCGACGCTGATTCGTTGTCTGGCCTAACCATTAAATTGTGGACTATAGCTATAGCAATTTCACTGCAAATTTGAATTCCTTCCAGGTGAATAAGGGCGTCCAAAGTATCTGTAACTGACCCCTGAAGGCTATTCTCTATAGGTAATACTGCTTGACTGCATTCATTAGCAATTACAGCCTCTGCCGTTGCTCTAATTGTTGGATATGGAACTAGTTGCGCACTAGGGTCAAAAACACCAGCAGCTTGTTCAGTGAAAGTACCTGCGGGTCCAAAATACGCTATCTTACTCATTTGAATTTCTAATTACCGCCGAATCCAATTATACTTCAGTTTGTGGAAGCAAATGCTCAAGCTCAGACTCTCTGCCTGCAATAATTAAAACATCTCCCTCTTTAATAATTTCAGAATTCATTGGCTTAAGAACGGGCTCCCTGCCTCTGCTTATTGCAATTACTTCAGCTTTTTGAGAATTTGACGCTAAATTAAGCCCGCAATCTAATAAGCTTTTCCCGATCATTGATTCTGTAGCTATTATCTTGCTAAACCCATAGTCACTATTGAGTTCCATATATTCGACGGTAGCAAGTTGGAACAGACTGTGAGCTGTTCTAATCCCTGTTTCTTGCTCAGGATAAACGACTCTATCAGCACCAACAGCTGTAAGCGTCCTTCCGTGTAAATCTGTTGCTGCTCTTGCAACTACCTCTCGGATTTGAAATTGCTGTTTCAACAATACAGTCGTCAAGACTGAGGATTGTATGTCGGTGCCGATTGCGACAACAGCAGTATCAAAATGCTGGATGCCTAACTCTTGAAGGAATTCAGCAGAAGTAGCATCGCCAGAAACAGCATACGTAGCCTGGCCCATCATTTGCTGAGCTAACGCGGGATTTTGGTCAACGATTAATACATCATGCCCTATCCTATAAAGCTCCTGTGCAATCGAGCTGCCGAACCTACCCATACCTATAACTACAACTTGATGTGCCATTACATCCTCCGGTCTTACCCAATTCTGACACGTTCTGAAGCGAATCGATAGACAGCACGGCGTTCCTTTAATGCCAACCCAGCAGCAATCGTAAGTGGGCCTAAGCGTCCCAAATACATAGCAAATGCAAGTAAGATTTGCCCTGGTTGAGAAAGTTCAGATGTAATTCCACGAGATAATCCTGAGGTGCCAAAAGCTGAAATAGCCTCAAAAAGCAAGTCCGAAAATGAGAAATTGCCAGCCTGAATATTGCCGTCTTCAGTATAAGCTAGCCCTAATACAATACCGAATAAAACTATTACAGCAAGAAAAACAACTGCTAATGCTCTTGCAATTTGCGCATAGGGAATTTCTCTTTTAAATGCCTCTGCTCTTGGTCGTCCTCGAACAGATGCGTAGCCAGCTATAGCAAGCACCATCACGGTGTTAATTTTTATACCGCCTGCAGTGGAACCCGAAGCGCCACCGATTAGCATTAGCAGCATAAATATAGAATCTGTAGCTGGTTTAGTGGATTCAAATCCAATTGTACTAAATCCTGCTGTCCTTGAAGTAATAGATTGAAACGCAGCATTAGAGATTTTATTTATACCGGACATCGATCCTAACGTGCCAGAATTCCCCCATTCAAACGCAAGCATTGAGAAAAGACCTAAAATCCATGCACCCAAAAAGCCTAGCAAAACCAACTTGGTGTCCAACGAAAACCTGGAAATTTTCCTATTCTTCCAAAGATCAATAAATACGGGCAGGCTCGTAGAGCCCAGTATGATTAACAACCCTACAGATGAAATTATCCAAACGTCAGAAGAATAATTAATTAAACTTTCAGAATTGGGCAGAATGTTGAATCCTGCATTATTAAAAGCTGATACGCTTAAGAATAGGGCTTGCCAGGGAGTATCTCCCTGTAGATCACCGTAAAGCCGCCAAAGTAATACTGCGTACCCAATTAATTGTGCCAATACAGCAAACACTAGAACATTTTTAATGATTTGAGTTACACCACCAATGTTGCTTGAGCCGACAGACTCTCTTAAAACTAAACGATCATTTAAAGTCACTCTGCGTCCAATTGCAATTAGCAATACAGCGCCAGAAGTCATAATCCCAAGCCCTCCCATAAACATCAGTGCCACGATTACCATTTGCCCAAACCCAGTCCAATAAGTAGCTGAATCAACCACTACCAACCCAGTAACACAAGTAGCCGAAGCGGAAGTGAATAAAGCTGTAACCAATGGGGCAGATCCATATGCTACTGTAGCTTGGGGCAACATTAGGAATCCCGTTCCAATAATAATTAATAGAGCAAATCCTAGGCCAAGCGTAAGCATGGCTGACTTTGCAGCACTTAAGTGGAATCTTCTTCTAGATTCACGCAAGGTCGGAACTCCGTTCTTTTTGATCCTTAAACAAGTATCTTCTTTTGCACAGATACGAGTAAAAATACTTTAATCCTGCTATACACCTATTTATTTTTTTATAACACCCTTTCTCAAAGCGGTGTAACATTAATTACATGTCCGAGCACCTAAACATTAAGCCCTACTCTCACTCTCTTCAACCCAAGAAAGAAGCTTGGCTAAAAGAAGCGTGGTCTAAAGTTAACGTTGAAAGGTTATCTGAACTGTTAACTGGTTTGGTAGATATCCCAAGTCCCACTGGCCAAGAGGGAGCTGTGGCAAAAATGGCAGTGGGGGCAATGAGGGAAGCCGGGCTTATAGCACAATACGAAGAAATCACTCCTAATAGAGGAAATGCAATTGGTCGTTTAAACGGAATTACTGAGGGGCCTCATCTGCTCTTTTATGGCCATTTCGACAATTACATTTCTGGGTCGTCAGATGATCCTCTAGTTGTTGGGGCAATGGACCATCCTTCTTTCCACCCAAACGCGATCAGAGAACAGCAGAAAATCTTTGGCGCAGGCGCAAGTAACCCAAAAGCAGGATGTGCGATGGCAATGCATGCATTAGAAATCATCAGTTCTAGCAAGATTCCGTTAGCCGGGAAAGTAACTATTGCTTTAGCTAGTGGGGGAATTCATAAAGTAGAGCTGCTTGGTGCTGGCCGGCCTTACCTTGGGGCATCTTTTGAAGGGATGGGAGCTGGTTGTGAACATATGCTTCATAACGGCTTGACTGCCGATTATTGCATTATCACTAAGCCGGGATATCAGGTTCTATGGGAGGAGCCTGGCATTTTATGGATCAAATTATCTTTAAGAGGAGTAGTAGGCTATGTGGCGACAAAGGGTAAATACAAAAGGCCGATTGACGAAATTCCGGTAGTAATTGAAGAGTTAAATCAATGGTTTGAAGCTTATGAGGAATCACATTCTAATGGCCAGGTACTTACGCCGGCTCATATTGGCGCCATAGAAGGTGGTTGGCCTTATAAACCTGATTTTTCCCCCTCCGTTTGCAACCTCTATATCGATATTAGAGTCCATCCAGATAGTTCAAATGAATCTATCCTAAGAGAATTCGAGGGATTCATAGAAAACCTAAAGTCTAAAAATCCATCACTAGATCTAACTTGGGAGCCTTATGCATCTATTCCTGGCACCAAAACAAACCCCGAATCAGCGATTGTGAATTCGCTAGTCAGAGCATGGGAAAGAATTGAACAATCGCCTCATGGTTGGAGCCCTGCAGCAGGAATGACGGATGCCGCAATACTTAGATCATGGGGCATACCCACTGCTCGCCTAGGTACACAGAGCCTTGACACAGGCGATCCTTCATTGGGATTCCTATCAGGAGAAACTGCTGATTTAGAGAATATGGCACAAGTCGTGAAAGCTTATATTTACGCAATAATTGACACTTGTACTTAATTTAGGAATTAGGGATTCAATTGGCTAGAAAATGATTATTCGAAACTTGCCTTCAGGTTTTTGGCAAACCCTTCAATCATGTCGATGGCTTTCCGCTTGATTAGCGGTTGTCCTAGTTCACCAAGGCGTCCCATAAGCTGAATATCGGACGCTATGGCAAGTTCAGTATTCCCAGAATCAAGTTGTTTTACCTTTGCAGTAATTGTTGAAGAAGCACCACCTCCGATTCGCTTATCTTGCGCTTTTGCTTTCAAGACCCAGTCTCCAGCTTCTTGGTTTTGCTCAACATCAACTCTTCCATTTAATAAAATAGTCATTGGGCCAACTTTAACCTTAAGGATTCCTTCAAAACTCCCGTCCTCCATTTCGCGAACTTCTTCCACTCCAGGTATAAAGCGAGCAACTCTTGGTATATTCGATAATGTTTCATCGATATCTATTTTTGGCCTAGGAATTTCTATGACTTGATCAAATTTCATGATCGCACATCCAGAACTGTCCCTAATGCCCTTTTTGTGAATACCACAGCCATATCAATCTTGTACTCCGCAGAGCCTCTCGCATCATCAAGAGGATCGACAATAGATCTTACTTGATTAGAAGCTTTTTCAAGTAAATCACTTGAAACTGTTTGGCCTACTAACATCTTTTCTACCATTTGGGCCCGGATTGGAACTGCTCCTACTGAACCCAATGCCACTCTCACGTTTTCAATGAATCCACTTTTTACAGTACCAAGTGCAGCAACTGAAACTGTTGCATAGTCGTCTTGAGTTCGTGGTAAGTATTTCAAATAAACGCCTTTAGAAAACTTTGGGTTAATTGGAACTATTACCTCGGTGATCAATTCGTTGGGCTGTAAATCGGTCTCATAGTAATCGGAACAGAATTTTTCAAGCGGAATTAGGCGTTCCCCTAATGAAGATTTCACTCTGACTTGTGCATCTAGCACTAGTAACGAAGGTTGAGGATCTTGTGAGGGATCCGCATGTGCCAACCCGCCCCCTACGGTAGCGGAATTCCTTATTCTAACTGTAGCGACTTGCTTATACGTACTGGCAAGCAAAGGCGCGTGCTCTTTAACTAACTCTGACCGCTCAACTTGCCTATGAGTAACAAAAGCACCGAAACGTAGCAAGTCGTTTTCTACTTTAATTTCACGATAGTCGCCAATCTTATGGAGACTAACTACATGTGCTGGCTGAACCAACGATTGCTTCATCATTGTGGTCAACGCTGTGCCGCCACCCATTAATTTCGCTTCGTCTCCATATTGTGCCAGTAACTCTAATACTTCATATATGGTTTCTGGGCTATGAAAATTGAATGATCTCATCGGGATTCAGACATAGCCTTCGTAATTGCCTCAACTATTTGGTAATAGCCTGTACATCTACAAAGATTACCCATCATCCAATCTCGAATCTCTTCTTGATTGGGCTGTGGATTAACATCCAATAGAGCCTTTGCAGCTATAATTTGTCCTGGGGTGCATGCACCACATTGAAAGCCCCCATGATTAATGAAGGCCGTCTGTATTGGGTGGAGCAGGTTGTTTTGAGCGACCCCTTCGATGGTCTGAATATCAGAACCATCAGCCTTGACTGCCAAAGTTATGCAAGAGGCAATCATTTCTCCATTCATGATAACCGTGCAAGCACCGCAGACTCCTACTCCACAGGTCTCTTTAGTACCAGTTAAATCCAAGTCATAACGTAATAGATCGACTAGTGTCCTATAAACAGGCACTTCAACAGAATGCTTCTTCCCGTTGACGCTTAAGTTAATTTTGAGTGAAATTGGTGCCTCAGACATATTCCTCTGCTATCCTCCGATTGAAATGCTATATCAACAACGCTTTGTCGTCACCAAAAGGAAAAATAATGGTCATCGAATCTAGCCTTCCAATCGGCTCTTCCGCTCCTCGAGCAGATGGTATCAATAAAGTAACCGGTGCTGCAAAGTATACATCGGATATACGACTACCTGGCGCTATTTGGGGAAAAACTCTGAGGTCGCCTTTTGCCTATGCAAAAATCCTCAAAATTGATACCTCTGCCGCAAAGGCTTTACCGGGTGTTCATGCTGTTCTAACTGGCACTGAAATTGGTGATGCTTGGTATGGGCGTCGAATTGTTGATGTGCCTGTGCTAGCTCAAAATGTGGTGAGATTTATTGGAGAACAAGTCGCTGCAGTGGCTGCAGATGACGAGGATATAGCTCAGCGAGCTATTGATTTGATAGATGTAGAGTACGAAGAACTAACACCTATCCTCTCAACTGACGAAGCCATAAAGGGTGATGCGCCTATTCTCCATCCGGATGTTATAGGCTACCAAGGACTCCCTGAACCTCTGAGCGAGGCTTCGAATATTTTCCATTCTATAACTTGGGGTAAGGGGGATGTTAATAAGGGCTTTGAGTCCTCAGATCTGATAATTGAGAACACTTTTACAACTCCAACTGTTCATCAAGCATATATGGAACCTCATTGCTGCCTAGTAGATATCGACAATGAAGGCAGGGCCCAAGTCTGGGCACCTGTTAAAACTCCGTACACCATAAAAAATCAAGTGGCCCAAGCTGTAAATCTCACCCCTGACCAGGTGCTCATCAATCCCGTCACTATCGGGGGTGATTTTGGAGGGAAAGGTTCACCAATGAACATCCCTTTGTGTTATTTCTTGGCCAAAGCTTCAGGGCGGCCGGTGAAAATGATTTTTGATTACCTAGAAGAATTTATGGCAGGGAATCCTCGTCACCCTTCCAAAATAAAAGTGAAAACCGGTGTTTTGAAAAACGGTACTATTATGGCCCATCAAGCTGATCTAGTATTTGATAGTGGTGGCTACGCCGGCTACAAACCCCTTGGTTTCCTTCCAGGTGCATCCGGTGCTGCAGGGCCCTACAAAATCGCCAATGCAAAAATCACTTCCTCAATGGTGTATACAAACAACATACCCTGCGGCCACATGCGCGGTCCTGGAGAACCACAAGCCGTTTTTGCAATCGAATCGCAAATAGACTGTATAGCACGAGCACTAGGGTTAGACCCATTCGATTATAGAAAAATGAACTTGATTACTGAAGACGACCAAACTCCGATTGGTAAAACGTTTAAGGATGTCAGGGCGGTTGAAACGTTAGAATCTGCTGCCGATACTGCAAATTATTTTTCTAAAAAAGCACCAGGTATAGGTAGAGGAATAGCTATTGCAGAACGATCTCCTGGTGGAGGAGAAACTTATGCTTGGGTTGCTCTGGAAAAAGATGGTTCAGTAACTGTCTCTACCACAATTTTCGAGCAAGGCTCAGGAACATATACCACTCTCCAACAAGTTGTTGCGGAAGAGCTTTCTTTGCCCCTCGACCGAGTTGCCTATCGCGTTTGGGATACGGACAAAGTACCTTTTGATACAGGTATTGGGGGTAGCCGTGGCACTAGGGTTGGTACGCTAGCAGCATATGAGGCAGTACTGGCTGTAAAAGAATCTTTATACTCTTGCGCTTCAGAATTGTTAGGCTGGCCAGTCAAATCTATGTCGATAATTGGAGATACTATAGTTAGAACAGATACTAATGAATCATATTTATGGTCCTCATTGATTGAGCAAAACGGAGAGACACTTATAGGTACTTCCCATGTCGATGATAAAGAATCTGCCCCAGTAACCAGTTTTACTTGTCAAATTGCAGAAGTTTCAGTGGATGCCGAAACCGGCGAGGTGAAACTTTTAAAAATTACAACTGCACACGACACTGGAAAAATTATCAATCCTATGGGCCATCAAGGGCAGATCAATGGTGGCATTCAACACGGCATTGGCTATGCCTTAATGGAAGAGCTAGCTATCGAAGATGGCCGAGTCACGACATTATCTTTTGCAGATTACAAAATACCCACCACAGCAGATATGCCTGAACTTCGAACTGTGATTTTAGAATCTGACTCTGGTGTGGGACCTTATAATATTAGAGGAATCGGGGAAAACCCAAACGCCCCTACGGCAGCAGCCATTGCCAATGCAGTAGATGACGCATGTGGCATTAGGGTAGTGAATCTGCCAGTCACTGCGGAAAAAGTATATTACGCTTTGCAGAGGAGTAAGGCTTAAAACTTTGCCCTGCGGAAAAGTAAATACCTCACCATCAATATAACTAACAGTATAAATAGGATGCTAATTACGGTTCCTGCTGACTGAGATCCAGGGGGGCCGCCTCGCACGTACCTAATCCCCCCACCTATCGTAGGTTCCAAAAATCCCAAATACCGGATTAGCGTAGATTCACGCATAGCAAATACAAAAAAAATCGTCCAAGAAACTGAGATTGCTGGAGCCAACAACGGCATTGTAATTTGTTTAAGTGTTTGAAACGGGGAACCTCCGCTCGTGGCTGAAACTTCTTCCATATCGGGGCCTATCTGCCGCATACCCGCATTTGTAATTCGATAAGGTATTGCAAGCCTATAAGCAAGCGCATAAGTCACACCCAAAAGGGTTCCATACAAAGGGAGCGATTTAAATGTTAAGAACACCATCAAAAACGCAACTCCTGCAAGTACTGCGGGTATTACTAATGAAGAGGTAGCTAGTAGATCTAGTCCCGTTTTCCATTTCCCGTTGCTACCTCTCACAACTATCCACGCGACGAGTACTACAACTGTTGTCCCCAAAGTTGCGCTACCAATTGACATAATTGCACTGTTGGTCAGCGCAGATAAAAATCTATCATCTGTTAATTGGGCACCGTACCCTGATAATCCCGCTCTCAAGCTGCCTTGTATTAGCCTGTAAACTGGCAATCCCCACATTAAGAACAGGTACAATAGTAAAAAAGATGCCGTTGGCAAAAACCAGTAACCTAGTTCAACTTTCGGCGCACGCATTGTGTTGCCAGTTACTGTCGCATATTTTGCCGTTTGTCGTGTTATGAATGTATACGCCGCAAACAAAATGAATAACGTGCTCATTCCCATTAAGGCATAGGATGAGGCTAAGCCAAATCCAGTGAAACTTTGATCAACACTATTTAAGGCAGCCCAAATTTTAAAATTAAAAAGTGAAACTTTGCTCGCACCCCCTAGAGTCATTGGGACATTCGTTGAATCGATAGTAAGCCAAGCTGACAAAACTGCTGCAGTGAAAACACCAGGAAACAATAACGGCAGTGTAATAGACTTTACCGTCGCCCAATTACTAGCACCTGATGTGCGACTCGCCTCTTCCATTGCTCCATTTTGGTTGCGGAGAGTAGCGGCTAAAACTAGAAATACTATTGGCGTTAGCATTAAACCCTGGAAAATAACCATCGTATAAAGGTTATAGGGGTCTATTGGCCCACGACCGCCTGTACTCCCAAGAATGCTCCTCAGCCATATGTTTAAATCCCCGGTACGTGGCAATATATACTCAAGCCATGACATGATGATCGTTCGCTCTGGAAACAAGAAAGGGATAATAATTGCAGCAAACCATATGCCTGGCAGAGGAAAGTCAGTTCTTTCAATTATCCAGGCAAGCACATAACCTATTAATAATGCTAAAAATACGGAGCCAGTAACGTACATAATAGTGTCGCGTGCCATTCTGTTAAAATTGCCAAATTGGAAAGCCTCATAAATATTCTCTGTTGTGAAATATGTATTTGATTCGAAGGGTAATGTCCCAATGGGTCCCCTAAATGCTGAAAAAACTAGCATCAGCATTGGCACAGCTACTAACATAACTATTGAAACAACAGTTACCGCGTTAATTGGTAGCTGCGTCGATAGAAATGAAAAGCTCCTACCTGTTCTAGTGTTTTTAACTTTTTGGTTACTTCTCATAACCTTCCTAACTATACGATTAATGCATTTTAGGCTCAGTAAGCTTAATATTGAGTATACAAAAGATGCATTTAGCCTCAAATTGCTTGACGGAAGCAGCGTTTTAGTGTATCAAGTCGGAGCCTAGGTGGGCGTACATGTATTCCCATTTTATTCCTTTATAGGCCAAATCCGGAGGAATCATGCTTAATGTGGACGGACTGGTTAAGATTTATAAGACAGACTATGGTGATGTTCAAGCTGTAAAAGGCGTTAGTTTTGAAGTTGCCGACGGTGAAGTGGTAACTTTATTGGGGCCTAGTGGCTGTGGTAAAACCACTATGCTGCGGTGTGTCGCTGGGCTTGAGAAGCCTGACGGTGGAGATATTACAATTGGCGACACTCCTGTTTACGGTACTTCAAGTGGCGCCAATGTGCCGACGCACAATAGACCTATTGCAATGGTTTTTCAATCCTATGCTATTTGGCCTCATATGTCGGTATTTGAAAATGTGGCATATCCCTTGAAGGTCTCCAAGGAAAAGATCTCTAAATCAGAAATTTCTGACCGTGTTGCCAATGCTTTAGATACAGTACGTATCCCTGAGTTGGCAGATCGTTCAGCTACGATGTTATCTGGTGGCCAGCAACAGCGTGTTGCCGTTGCACGAGCGCTTGTAAGGGAACCCCAGTTACTGTTACTCGATGAACCCCTTTCTAATTTGGATGCAAAGTTGCGTGAGGACATGCGCTTAGAGTTTAAAGAGTTATTCGAGCGCCAAAAACTCTCAGCTTTGTACGTTACTCATGATTTGTTAGAGGCACTTGTTCTTTCAGATAGAATTGTAGTAATGAATACTGGTGTGATTGCTCAAGTAGGTTCTCCTCGTGATGTTTATCAATCACCTAGAGATCAGCATGTGGCAGACTTTATGGGTGCTGGTAACGTGCTGGACGGAACAGTCACAAAGGTCAGTGGTGAAAGTGTCACCGTCGACGCAGGCTTTGGTGCGGTGAAGGGAACTTCTCCAGGCCTTGACTTAACTGACGGACAAAATGTCATTATTGCTATTCGCCCAGAGGGAATCTTAATGTCCAAAAAGGCTAGTGCAGGGGCGCTTGATGCAGTGGTTCGAACTGGTGCTTTCCTTGGCCACGCGATGGAATATTTAGTAGAAGTTGGTGGGCATATGCTTAGAGTACGCACGCCTCCGACTTCAGAACAATTCAATCAGGATGACAATGTTAAATTAGTTGTTGCTCCTGAAATGGCAGTTGTAATTCCTTCTTCACGGTAATACTTCTCAACATATATAAAAGAGGTGCTCAAATGAGCACCTCTTTTATATATGTTCTTTTTTTAAACTACCCGCGCCTTCTTGCTAATTTCTTTAGAGCACCAAACCTAACTGTGACAATAACAATCAATAAAAATCCTGCAAGCATCACTGACATAGCGGCAGCCTTACCTACTGATTCAGCCCTATAGCTCCAAAGCAGTACCCCCAATGTAATTGGCTGAGAAGGTGCAAGGAAAAGGGCTACAGTGAATTCTCTGAAAGAAATTATAAAAAGGATTGCCCACGCTGTTAGAACATTGGGCGCAATTAAAGGGACGACGATTTGTCGCAACGTTGTCAGGGCATTCGCGCCAGAAGTCGAAGATGATTCTTCTAATTCTCTAGCAACCTGAGCGATTCCTGCTCTGTTAAGTCGGTAGGCCAGAGTCATCCTATAGGAAAACGCCAGTACTAGCATCCACATAGTGCCGTACAATGGTATGCCAAATTTGCTACTCAAAAATAAATAGAAAAGTAGCATGGCTGAAGCAGCCACCACACCAGGTATAGCTAAAGATGAAGATGTAAAGAGGTCAATCAGCGTATGCCAAATAGTGTTCTTTTTGGCTCTTGTTGTAGTCCAAGCTATCACTAAGGCAATAGATACTGAAATTGTAGCAGCTCCCAAAGCGAGAGCAAGGCTGTTTCTAACAGCAGGCCAAAATCTAGGATCATCCAAAGCGATGCGATAATTATTCAGATTGGCAAACTCCAATGCTGCAATTTCAATAGGCCTGTAAGAAGAAAAGAACGAAGCCCAAACTAGAATTAACAACGGGGCAATGGATTTAAGGAACATGATGAAAATAACTGCAGCAAAAGCAACCCACTTTAGATTACCCAATGAATACTTAGACGGTCGAAAGCCTCTAGCAGTTACAGTTGCATACCTCTCAGCCCTACGAGTAAACCTTGCATAAAGGTAAAATAACGCATATGTAATAATCAAAAAATGGATACCATATGCGGAAACTTCACCGTACAGGGGAGTGCCTCCCGTAACCGGATTCAATGCAAAATAAACCCTTGTAGCTAAAATATCTGCCACGTTACCTGAAGAACCCATCAATAGTGGAATCTCAAAAGATTCGAGCGTTAAAATCATGCCGAGGAACAACACACTCAAAACTGAAGGCCGCATGATCGGTACTGTAATCCGCCTTATGGTTTGCAAAAATGTAGCGCCGCTCGCCCTACTTGCTTCTTCAAAAGAAGAATCCATTTGCCGGAAAGCAGCAGACAGGAAGACGAACATGATCACCGTTCCTCCCAACCCTTGAACAAAGATCATTCCCGGGAATAAGGTGAATGGGTCAATTGGGCCTTTATCGATATCCCAAAACCAAAGAACTTTGCGAATTAGAACATTGACCAATCCATTACGCTGACCAAGCAATACGATCCATCCAATAGTTGTGACTAGCGCTGGCATAATCAAGGGCAAGAAAACTATTACGTACACAAGATTCCGGAATGGCATATCCGTTCGCTCAACTAACCAAGCAAGGGCTAAACCGATTATGAACGAGACAGTTACAGATCCTATGACAAAAATAAAAGTATCGGTAACCGTGCTTTGGAGCCTTCCTGTAGTGTAAATAACGTTCAAGTTATCCAAGGTCCAATACGCTAATGGATCAAACGGCAAAATTGTGGGAGGGCCTCTAAATGTGCTTGCTAGGGTCACGAAAACAAGTGGGCCGATAAAATAAAGGACAAGAACAACAGCAATTGTAACCATCAACTGCTGTTGCGATACGCGACGGGGGTTCAACTTGGCTAGCCTCTGACCGAAATTTGCGGCCATCCCATCCTCCTACACCAACATTCGCTAGATTTTTTAAGCCGAACGGGGGGCCGCTATTTAATAGCGACCCCCCAGCGTTTCCTTAATTCAATTGCTCAAAAGCAATTTACCTAGTTTTGCCCAAGCCTGGCGTTACGGAAGTCCGCGCCACCTTTGGCAAGAGAAGCAAAGTCGTAGGTAGGTGGAGTAAGGGTATCATCTGAGACAGCTGTCAAACCAGCACTCTGGATAATTGGCGTAACGCCACCCCACTCTACCTTAATAATCTCATCTGGTCCGTGGCCAAAGCCAGGCCACCCTATACCACATTCACAATTCAAAGGATTGTTAGTGTAGTGAACGTAAGAACCATCAGTAGAGATCGTCCACAAAATCAGCAAACGAGCTGCATTCGGGTTAGCTGCTACGTCAGTAACACCCAACGGGAACTGTACAACACCTACATGGTCGGTAACAAAGTTACTGACAGGAAGGCCTTCGTAATCACGTTGCTGAATTGGGAAACCAAAGCAGAGGAAGCAAAGAGCTTTCTCGCCTTGTATTACGATATCGTTTTGACCACTGGTGATCAGCATATTCTGGTCATTTTCCAGTTTCTCAGCTAGGTCATTACAGTATTCAAGGCCCAAGACTGCACAAACATATCCCATGCCTTGGTAGTACAAGAAGTTACTAGCAACAAGGTCGTCCTTCCAGCGTGGGTCAAGGAATCCCTCAAGGTCCTTTGGCAGGACTGAAGGGTCAGGTACTAAGTCTGTGTTGTACCAGTGAGTGTACATAGAAATAATACGTACACAATAGTTTCCATTAAGAACACATCGACCTTCTTCAACTCCATAGTCTTTTACCCAGTCAATGTCTTCAATGTACCCACGTGCTTGAACTGATGAAAGCAAAGTCATCGATCCACTTATGACGTCAGCGGTATCTACACCAGCCTCACGCTCTTGAATGAATCCGGATGAGATGTTTGCCACACCCATTCCGACAGGGTTACAGTCAATTTCAGGGAACATTTCCATGAACCCAGCACAACCAGCCTCCACTTCTGGAGTACTGTGCGAATAATAAGTAACTGAGCCCTCTGCTTTAGCAGCAGCAATTAAGTCAGCTAATCGTGGATCGTTCTGCCATCCACTCTTCGAGTATATGTCACTTGCGCCAGTGAATACACCTGAAACAGTAGGCGTTGGTGCAGGTGCACTGCTAGAGCTAGAGCTAGAGCTAGAGCTAGAGCTTGCTGCAGGCTCAGGTGTTGGCGTTGGTGCAGCAGCAGGAGCAGCTGCAGCAGCGGCAGGAGCCGCGGCAGGAGCCGACGCCTCTTCATCATCTCCACCACACGCAACCATCAAGGCAGCAAGAAGCAGAGCGAGCACTCCCATGAGTAAAGCCCGGTTAATTCCCATAATCTTATTCTCCCCTCTCGATTTCCGATCTATGTCGGCCATAACGAATATTAAGGCCAATAAGAGTTAGCCTCAATTGTCCAAGCGAGTATAGCAATGACGAAAACTATGTCAATAAAATTACTTGCCTTTGGTGTTCTAAAAAGCAGAATTTTAGTCTTTTCTAAAGAATTCGTGTTACGATCCTAAATGAAACGGACTCCTAATTGAAAATTCCCGACTCAAAACCAGTTGAAGAAAAACACCCACATAAGCTTTTTTTTGGATGGTGGATAGTTGCAGGCACCATAGTAATACAGGGCCTGCATTCGACTCTGCTCTTCTTGTCATTCGGTGCTTACCTAGACCAACTGCAAGCCGCTTTTGGCTGGAGCCGCACCGCATTATCAGCAGCTTTCTCACTTGGTCGCATCGAAAGCGGACTTTTAGGTCCTATACAAGGATGGGCAATAGACAAGTATGGCCCGAGAATCAACATCCAAATCGGAACCATCCTTTTTGGTGGTGGGTTTATTCTTCTAAGCCTCATACAAACCCTCTGGCAATTCTATTTGGTATTTTTCATTGTTGCGATTGGTGCAAGCTTAGCTGGCTTCCTTACGCTTCAAACCGCGATCGCAAATTGGTTTATAACAAAACGTGCCAGGGCTATGGGGATTGCCCAAACTGGAATGGGCATAGCCGGTGGTGCTGCTGTAGGCGTCGCATGGATTCTAGAAACCTTTGGCTGGCGAATTACTTTTTTCTTAGCCGGTATCGTAATTTTGGCGACGGGCTTACCTTTAGCTCGGTTGTTTCACCATCGCCCCGAGGACGTTGGCTTACTACCTGACGGACGGCTCCCATCTTTAGATTTACGGGATGAATCCGCCGATAAATCCTCTCGAAAAATACCTGAAGACGCTGATTTCACTTTAAGTGAAGCAATGCGCGATCGTTCCTTTTGGTTGATTTCTATAGGCCATGGTGCGGCTTTATTGGTTGTTGCTGGGCTCCAGGTTCATTTGATACCTCATTTAACTGACCTTGGCTGGGGGTTAACACAGGCCGCTTCTATTATCCCCATCATTACCTTTTCGAGTTTGTTGGGTCAGGTCGGTGGTGGGTTTTTGGGTGATAGGTACAATAAGAGATTCATTGCTGCAGCAGCGATGTTTGGGCACGCATGTGCAATGTACATGTTCGCTACTAACGCTACGCTGATTGTGATCATTGCAGCCGCAGCAATTCACGGCATATCTTGGGGCGCAAGAGGGCCACTAATGTCGGCAATTCGAGCTGATTATTATGGGCGCAGAAATTTTGCCAAAATAGGAGGTATGTCATCTTTAATCATCCAGTTTGGCACCGTTTTAGGACCGATGATTGGTGCTCTTCTTTACTCTGAAGTTGATGGGTATCGCTTTGCGTTCTTACTTCTAGCCTCCCTTACTGGTGCGAGTGCGATTTTTTTTCTCCTGGCTAGGCAGCCCCAAAAACCATAGAAATAGAACTTGACCTTGTGACTTGGCGCTCGTATTGTGCGACTGGCATCATGTGGAGGGTTCTATGGAGTCCAAACTTCGACAAAATATCGTATCTGCAGCAAGTGACACGGCTGAAAGTCCTTATTCTAAAGCCGTTACTGGCTTTAAGAATTATTGGTATCCAGTTCTGCCTGAGAGGCTCTTAGGATCAAAACCCAAAAGAATGGTTCTTCTAGGTGAACCTTTAGCGCTTATAAAACGAAACAACAGCGTATATGCCATACAAGACGAATGTCCGCACAGGGGTGCAAGAATGTCTTTAGGCAAAGATGAATTCCCAGGCACCAATACTATTGCTTGTAGATTCCATGGTTGGACTTTCAATCTAGCAACAGGTTCTTGCGTTGCAGCGCTTACAGAAGGGCCTAGCAGCAACGTGGTTGGAAAAGTTCGGATCCGAACTTTTCCAGCAGAAACACGAAAAGGCATAATATTTGTATGGATGGGAAAGGGAAGCCCCGTTCCTCTGGAGGAAGACATCCCAGCGCTTATACTTACGCCCGAATCAAAAATAAAAGTTCGTTTTCGACAGGTCTATGGAAATTGGCGGCAGCATGCTGAAGGCTCTGCGGGTGGTCACTTTTTTATGCTCCATCGTGATTCTATAGCTCTTCTTTATCATGAACTCGGTGCTTACAATGCGATATCTCTGGCTCAATTACAAGAACATGATCCTGTTGATAAGCGTCCCTATCTCTTGGAAACAAATTCGGACTACGTTTGGCAGGATGATTATCCTACTCTGGGAAATTGGCCGCCAAAAAGGCTTTGGAGGTTTAGTCGACCTCCTCGGAGAAGGGGTGCCAGGGGTACCTCAACTGTCGTTCAGGGAATTAAGCACATAGGCATCAGTTTGCCTGGGTTTTTGAGGGTCCCTCATTTCCCTCAAAATAATGCTGTATATTATGAATGGTACATTGCCATTGATTCCCACCATTATCTTTATATGCAAATTAGTGCGCACTTCCCAAAAAATATTTTCCAGCGAATATGGGGAACGCTTTGGTATAACATTTGGGCCGGACCGATCAGAAAAGGTAGGTTCAATAACCAAGACAAAGGCGTCGTAAGGGACGGTACAGAATTTGAAGATAGAATGGGGGTACACAGACCAACATCTTTATTTCAGCCTGATATCTTCCCCCTCATGTGGATCGAAATGTGTAATGAATATGCTAGAGGGGAGGGTTGGCGAGTTTCGGATACAAGCCCAGAATGGCGAGAAGTGGATAGCAAGATACCGATATACTTGGAAAAAGATGACTCTTCTAGTTAGAGCTTTGGTGGATTAGTTCTAACCACCTAATCCATTCATTTCTACTTAGAACCTCTCCATATTCTGCTCTACGTAGAACTGTGCCGTCTGGCGCAACAGCTAGTTTTGTAGCCCTAATGGTTATTGCGTGCTTAGAAACCAAATTGCTTGAATCGTCGATAAATTGAATATGATCGCCGATGCTAATTTTCTCTCTATATTTTTCTAGACTATTTAAATTATCTAAGGGGTTCAAACTTATACCCAAAATGGGTACCTCAAAGGATTCCTCATCCATTATTTGATCCAGCGTCCGAAGCTCGGCGCGGCATGTTGGTCAGCCAGGGGAAAAAAAATACAAAATCGTCCCATCCTCGGACTCAATTCCCTCTTGCTGGTTATTTAAACTTACTCTGGCACTAGAATCATCTGCTGTTGTGCAGGAAATTAATAAGGAGAGCAGAAGTGCTGGAACTAGAAGAAAAATGGCGGTTTTGATAGCTAAGACCTAATCTCTTCGCGCAAAAATTTTGTGTACGATACACCTATTAATGCAGCGACCATTGAAAATACAACGACAATATGAGGCCAAACTAACTGAAGGCTCTGGCCTGCAGAAATAGGCGTAGCCTGTACCCTCATCAACTGCGAAGCCCTTTCTGCACTCAAAACCCCTGTAAACCTGGCCTCTGGATTCAGCAATATTTGAGCAGCTTCATTAAATAGTTGGCTTGGTGAAATCCTTGAAATCCAAAGTTGCCAGCTTTCCCTTGATACTTGCTGAGTTACATCACTGACTTCAGGTACTGCCAACTCAGCCAATGCAGGTGCTATAAGTAATGCTATAAGGAACGTAGCCATTAACCATAGCCCTAGTGATACCAAAGCAGATGTAACAGCATTCCTGAAAAATATTGAGCAGGTCATTGCCATAGCAAGCCAAAACGCAAGGTAAACCACTGTGACTATACTAAAGCCAACTATCCTGATTATCTCTTCTCCTTGTGGCGCATATCCCATTACAAACATACCCATTCCAACTATCGATAAAACAATTGCGGTTAAGACAATCCCCAATGTAGTAAGCCCTGCTAAGAATTTTCCGTTAAATACTGCGTCTCTATGGATAGGTTGAGATAAAAGTTTTGCTAGGGTCCCTTGAGTCCTCTCGCTATTAATTGCATCAAAGCCAAGTGCTATCCCCACTAATGGTCCAAAAAATCCAAGGTAAAAAAGAACTGGTGGCAAAACACCACTAGAATTAGTAAACAAGCTCAAAAAAAGAAATTCTCCGGTGCTAACTCCACTTCCCTGAACTTCCCTGAAAAGAATGAACATACCCCATAGAAAACCGAAAAGAATCAATAGAAAGGTGAGTAAAAACCTTCTTCGGCCTAAATGATCCGCCATTTCTTTCCAAAATATTGCAGTCATTAGCCCTCACCATCTGCAGGTTCTTGAAAATAGCGTAGGTAAATTTCTTCTAGGCTGCGATTACTTGTTCTCAGCTCTAGCATCCTCACTTTTTGTTCAAATACAATTGTGGAAACTTGATGCCTGCAATCCTCAGTGCCTGAAATAGTAATCTTAGTTTTATTGGCGTTAACATTTTTGACGGATTTTATTTCTGATAAAGCCCCTATCAATGACTTGCTACTTTTTTCAACTTCTAAGTAGACCTCATAGCCACCACTCTCTTGCGCTGCAGTGAGGTCACTTACTGTGCCTTCAAGCACCATTTTTCCTCGAGACATTATGCCAACCCGATCACAAATTCTTTGCACTTCGTGTAGTTGATGTGAAGATAAAAATACAGCAATGCCCTTTTGCTTCGCCATTTCTTCTATTAGCCCTAAAAGCCACTGAATACCAGCAGGATCTAGACCCAAAGTAGGATCATCAAGAATCACTAATTTGGGTTCTTTTAGAAGTACATCGGCCAACCCTAAACGCTGTCGCATTCCTCTTGAATACTGCCCAGCAGGCCGATGGCCGGCTTCCTCCAACTGCACCATATGTAATACTTCTTCAACTTTATGTTCGGCATCTGACTTACTGATGCCATTTAATTCGGCCGTATAAAGCAAATTTCTTCTACCCGTAAGATCTGGGTAAAACCCAACCGCTTCAGGCAAATATCCCACCTCCCTTTTTACTGCTGTGGGGTCGCGTGTTGGATCATGCCCTGCTACAGATACTGTGCCTGAGGTGGGCTCTGTCATACCAAGAAGCATTAAAATAGTTGTACTCTTGCCTGAACCATTAGGACCTAAGAACCCGTATACTTCGCCAGGGTTCATCTTTAGGTTAAGGCCATCGACAGCCTTTATTGATCCGTAATGCTTCGTTAGAGAAGAAGTCTCAACCAAAGGTGCCATTATCTTCTGCCCAGCCTCCAGAATAATCCGCCTAGTCCTCCCAAGACCGCTATAACTATTACGATTCCCAGCCAACCCCATATTGTTGACTGCGATACCGTGATGCGTAAACTCGCTTCCCTTAGATCATCGGGGCTTCTCGCGATAATGCTAACTATATAGTCACCAGGAATGGCATCCTTGTCAGGAGTTATTAAAGCAGCTACTGGCTGGAAATCTGCAACTCCCACTGAAGGAAATGATTCCTTATCAAACGAAACAACCCACCCATCAGGTGCAGCAGCTAACATTGTGACGTTGGTTAATTCATCTGTTCCTACATTGCCAATAACTAAGTCTATTTGAGATGCTTCACCCGCTGTAGCATCAAAACTTAGAACAGTGGCAACTGTATCCATAGATAATTCGCCTTGTCCTGTGATTTGAACCTGCAACCCTATTTCTGTTTCATAAGTTTCATTTGATACAGTCACGGGGATTGAATAAGTGCCGGCCTCAGCGAATCTTGCTGGGGTCACTCTTACCTTTACTCTTTGAGTGGCATTGTCTATAGGCGCAACGCTTGATATTAGCCGCTCATCACCGTAAGCAGGTAAGAACTGGACGGTCCAATTCAATGGAGAAGCTGCACTAAGGTCAAATGAAGCGTCCGCACCAGTTTTATTTTTAATCGCAATTTCAAACTCGAAGCGGCTAGCAGTAGGGCCTTGAAGATAAGGAAACGTGGTACTAACCTCTACATTCCCTGTTTCAACCGGAGTTCTTTCTGGAAGACTAACCGTAAAATCGGCTTGGTCAAACTTAACTTTCCCGTCTTCTGAAAGTACTTCCAGTGAAAAGCGATATTCACCAGCCTGAGAATCTGCGGGTGGGGTGATCCTAAGTCTAGGCTCTTGCTTGTTTCCTTCGTTTGGTGATCCTAAGGGTTCCAGTGCAAGGACGTTAAGTCGGTAAGAAAAGTACCTTTGCCACACTTGAATGTCCCAGCCTTCGGGAATCCCTTTGAATTCGAATCGCGCGACACGCCGCTCTGAAGAGTGGTTTGTAACAATTAAATCGATGTCGCTATCATCTGATGTTGGCTGGATACTTCTAAAAGCAGCGATCAATGAAACGTCGTTCTCATTTACGGCACCATCTTGTGCCATTACCACACTAGCCATGGAAGTTATTAATAACGCCAACAGCACAAAAATTCCGAAAATCCTGATATTAATTCGCACCTTTTGCTCCATTATCAACGAATATCGAGGAGATTTGCCGTTTAGGACGGCAGAACGTACAGTTTATCAAAAACTCTCGAACTCGTCTTATATTAATCGTGCGTTCTTCAGATAAAACTTGCTTTTCTCTAACCTTTTCTCTCTATATCTGTTATTTTGAGCCTAAATCTTTCGTTAGCCTCTCTAAGCGCTCCCTCAGCATCTATTCCCAAGTCATCTGCTTTAGCAACGAGTAAGAATAGTGCCTCGCCAATGTTTTGCTCCATAATCCTTGAATTACCGCTTCCTTCCTCTGCATTGAATAACCCTACTATTCTTTCCAGTGGGAATCCTTCCTGTTCGTTAAAAAGGTTAGCTCTGCTTGCTCTTGCTTTCATTGACTGAGCAGCTGCGAGCGCGGGCATTGATTTGGGCACACCATCTAGGATGCTTTGTTTGTTTGGGCCTTTTGCTGCACGTTCGTTTGCTTTGATCTGTTCCCATTGAAATAACACATTTTCGGTGGAGGTTTTCCTAGGGTCTCCAAAAACATGAGGATGGCGGCTAATCAGCTTTGAAACGACGCCCGCCAAGACATCATGTATGCCAAATGTTTGCTCGTCTTGAGCTATTTGCGAATGAAAGATGATCTGAAAAAGCACATCCCCTAATTCTTCTACCATCATGTCTTTGTTGTTTAGGTCTAGCGCTTCCAAGGCTTCATATGTTTCTTCTAGTAGGTTGCTTCTAATGCTCTGGTGCGTTTGATCAAGATCCCAAGGACATCCATTCTCTGGGTCGCGTAGTTTTTTCATTACCATAAGTAGTTTTACAAATTCTTTTGATTCTTTCTCTAAGTGAGAGGCCACGACTTACTCCTATCTTCATTTAACCCGCATGGTTATCATACCTACAGGAGTTCAGTTTTGAGTAGCAACGAAATGAAATTTTGGTTTTCTATCAGACTATTAATGGCAGTGGTCTTATTTACCCTGATAATTACTACTTCGGTTCGTTTTGTTGCGGGCAACACCATAATTTATGAGTTCCTATTTGCTAGAAATGGAGTTAGTGAGCTGACTGGCATCCAACCTTCAGATCTTTCTGTAATAGCTCAACAGGTCAAGGAGTATTTGGTAGGTGACAGGACAGATTTAAATATAAAGGCACTCGTATATGGAGAAACCTTACATCTCTTTACTGCTGCTGAACTTTCCCACATGTACGATGTGCGACATTTATTTTCACTCACCTTCCAAACACAGCTGTACTCGTTCTTTTTACTGCTAGCTGTATTTGCCCTTTCGCTTCTTAGGCTAAAAAAAAGAGTTTTGCTTGAGCTTGCCCTATGGATTCAGTCTGGAGCTTTACTTTGCTTTTCCTCTATTGCGGCTGTAGGCATTGCGAGTTTGGTTGCATTCCCTCAACTTTTTGAATTATTTCATATGGTCGGCTTCCCTCAAGGTAACTATAAATTCAATAGCAACACCAGTTTCTTGGTTCAGATTTTCCCATTGGGTTTTTGGAAAGAAATCACAATTTTAATCGGGCTGATTTCAGTGCTTTCTTCAATGATAGGGCTGTTAGTTGCGTTTTACATTAAGAGGCAGCTTCGCGGGATTAAAATGTGCCGATATTAATCGATTTGCTTTTTCTCTGTGCTGAAACGGTAGCCAACGTTCCAAACGGTATCGATAAAAGTGTGATTAGCATCTTCGATTTTGCTTCGAAGTCTTCTGACGTGTACGTCGACAGTACGAGTCCCCCCAAAATACGCATACCCCCAAACTTGTTCTAAAAGTGCCTCTCGGCCGTAAACACGACCGGGGTTTGAGGCCAGTAATTTCAATAACTCATACTCTTTGAATGTCAAAAGAACCGGCTTGCCTGCAAGATATACGTCATACCTATTTGTATCGATAACCAAATCGTCTGCGTAAATCACCCCTGGAGCAGGGCTGGGTTGTCCTAGCTCTAAAAGTCTTAAAACCCGAGCAGTAATTTCACCTTTTATACAGGGAAGAACAAAAAAATCGTCGTACTCGATTCCTGAATTCACAATCCGTAATTGATCTCGCCCTACAGCAATCAATATAGGGATTTTTCTTTGCGTAAATATTGGCGGGATATCCTGATTTATTATATCTGGTGCGGTTAAATCTACGATAAGTGCGCTCGGGGCTTTATCTATCGATTCTTCATTCCCAAATGCCCAAGTAATTCCTTCTTGTTCCAAGGCATTCATTAATGGATACCCAGGCTGATTTAATGAACTGATGACGTGTACTTGAAGGTTGTTTTCGCGTTGGCTAAATGGTTGATTCTTAGTGTTTACCACCAAAGTTTGCCCTCCACAGACTCTTGGAGTTCATCATAATCGCGCTCCCAGAGTCCTGTGCTGAGGTACTTCCAGCCGCCATCTGCAAAGAGGCAAACGATGTTTGCCTCTTCCAGTTTTTGAGCAGTTTTCAATGCAGCAGCAAGTACTGCGCCGGATGAAACGCCAGCAAAAACACCTTCGTCCCTTAGAAGTTTGTCTGTCATCCTAAAGCTATCCTCACCCGTAATCATCATTCTTGCGTCTAGAAGATTTAAGTCGAGTATAGGAGGAACAAACCCTTCCTCCAAGCTTCTAAGTCCTTGGATTCTATCGTCCGGCTCGGGGACAGCGGCAATTATTTTTATAGTATCTTTGTGTTCTTTTAGCCTCCGTCCTGTTCCCATTAATGTGCCACCTGTGCCTAATCCGGCAACAAAGTGGGAGATACTTGGAAGCTCATTTATGATTTCTGGCCCTGTTGTTTCATAATGTGCCCCAGGATTGGCAGCATTCCCATACTGATAAAGCATCACATATTGATCACTCGTTTCGGCCAATTTTTTCGCAACTTCAATTGCTTGATTTGTACCACCAGCCCCGGGTGAGTACACAATGTCTGCACCATAAGCTTTAAGCAATTGAGTTCGCTCAATTCCAACATTCTCTGGCATAACAGCCGTAAATCGATACCCAAGACGTCTAGTTACCATTGCTAACGAAATTCCCGTATTGCCACTTGTAGGTTCAATTATTGTCTTCTCATGAGATAAAATCCCGTCCTTCTCCGCGGCTCTAACCATAGCCCTAGCAATGCGATCTTTTACGCTTCCAGTCGGGTTTTGGCTTTCCAATTTTGCAAAAATACGTACGCCTGACCGAGGGCTAAAGCTAGATAGCTCAACCAGTGGTGTGTTTCCTATGGCGTCAACGATATTGTCGTTACGCATGTCCCCATTTCCAAATAAAACTATGAGGTGTTTAATACTAAACACCCTTAAATCTCTAAATCGATTTCTTAACCGGCAGCGACCCCATCTTCACTATTTCCAGCTGGGGCCAAGCCGCAAAAGATTTCATAATCAATTAACTCGGTAACAGTAGGGTTCGAACCGCAAAGAGGACATGCAGGATCCTGTCTCGTTTTAACCATGCGAAACTCCATGCTCAAAGCATCTACCAGCAACAAACGCCCAATCAGTGGCTCACCAACCCCCAAAAGAACTTTAACCACTTCTGTAGCCTGCAGGCTGCCTATAGTTCCCGTCAAAGCACCTAGCACACCCGCTTCTGCACAACTTGGCACCATCCCAGGAGGGGGAGGCTCAGGGAAAATGCAGCGGTAGCATCCTGTTCCTGGTTTGTATGTCGTGACTTGCCCGTCAAATATCAAGATGCTGCCATCAACTAAAGGTTTGCCGCTTAGATATGCTGCATCATTAACTAAATATCTAGTTGCAAAGTTGTCTGCACCGTTAACGATTACGTCGTAATCCTGCATTATTTCCATTGCGTTGTCAGAGTTGATCGCAAATTCATGGCTGATTAGGTTTACATTAGGGTTATAGCGAGCCAATGTCTGCCTTGCAGACTCTAGTTTGCTCAAGCCAATCGTTTCGCTATTATGCAGTACCTGTCTTTGCAAATTGCTTAAATCTACTACGTCAAAATCAACGAGGCCTATTGTGCCTACTCCCGCGAGCGCTAAATACAGCGCCACGGGTCCTCCAAGACCCCCTGCACCGATTACTAAAACTTTGGAGTCGATAAGCTTTCTCTGCCCTTGACTACCTATTTGTGGCATTATTATATGGCGGCTGTATCGCTTCACCTGCTCTGGTGTGAGCATTGGCGTAGTACTCATAGCTATAATCCTCCGTTGTTTGGCGACATAACGCTTAAACCTTTAAATAAAAGGCTAAACAATTGAATGCCTATCTTATCACTGTAACTGGAACCTGTGGGTTTGCTAATTCACTTATTGTTGTGGCTGTCAAAACACTTTGAATTGCATCTTCTACGCCACTCCAAATATCTCTTTGCGTGCAACTCCCAGAAAGAACACAGTCATCAGCATCCAGGATACAATCAAGAGGCGGAGTTCTGCCCTCGAGAGCAGCAACAACATCACTTAAAGTGATATCAGAAGCTTCTCTGGCAAGTAGATGCCCTCCTCGAGGCCCACGGCGACTTCTTATAAATCCAAACTTATTCAAGTTTGTAAGAACCTGGTCTAAGTAAGGCTCTGGAATATGCTGCCTTTTCGCTATTTCGTTAGTCCGAATTGGGCGAGCAGAACCTTGCTGAGCCAAGTCCACTAAGGCCCTAACCCCGTAGTCAACTTTCATGGGAACTCGCACGTTTCCTCCTGCCTTCAAGGCCAATCGTAGCATTCAAAATTGTATAAAACAACAAAGTCAGTCGACAATACTTTTTTTGGGCTTGGGTCTACTAGCTTGCTCTGCTATCATATTGTTACAACGCTTTATGAACTCGGGGTACCTATGACGACTCAAGCACAAATTTCATTGGAAGCTCAAGTAAGAACCCATTTTGGGCACCAGAACAAGGCATTGCGTCGCAACGGCCTCACGCCAATTCATGTCTATGGCCTTGGTGAAGAATCTTTAGCTCTACAAGCACCAGCACACGATGTCGCTCTTACGATTTCAAAAGTTGGCCGTACAACGCCACTCACTCTCACGGTGAATGGCGAGGACTTTATTGTGATGGTCCGTGAGATTCAGCGCCATCCCGTTACTGATACTTTGATTCATGTCGACCTCTTGCGAATCTCTAGGACAGAAAAATTGCGCGTTCAAGTACCAATCCAGCTTCAGGGTGAGGCACCCGCTGCACGTGCAGATGGTATGGCTCTTGCTCAGGATTTACACGACGCAGAGGTGGAGGCTTTACCGTTCGATATGCCCAGTGTCATAGCGGTTGATATTTCAGAGATGCGCCAGCCAAATTCTGTAATACTACTTAGAGACTTACCACTTCCTACAGGCGTTCTTCTTGTTGGAGATCCAGAGACTGTTGTTGTTAGGATAATGGCCAGAAGAGGCATTTCATTAGACACTGAGGATCTTGGTTCTGGAGGCGATGGCGTACTGGCACCAGAGGAATCTGCCGTAGACGATGGCCAACAAGAATCTTCGGATGAAAGTGCTGACTCTTCAGATAACACTAGCGATGATGAGCCTAGTGACTAAGATGGCAGGACTGAACCTATAAATTCAGGGTGCCCTCTTACAAAGTCGCATGCATTTTGCTCTTTTCTTCCTTCAATTTTAATTTTTACGACTTCAAGAAGACCTTCTCCGGTCGCTATATATATTTTTTGATTAAATTTGATGACCTTGCCTGGGGTGTGATTCTCGTGTGATGGGACAACCTCCCCTGAAATATCTACTTTAGCGTTATTCCAATACGAAAAAGAGCCTGGCCAGGGCGTGTAGGCTCTAATTTCTCTATATATCTGAATGGCTGACTTAAGCCAATTGATGTTGCCTGATTCTTTTTTTAAGCGCCGCAAAGGCTTTGTACCTTCTGGTTGTGGCTTTGCCTCCATTTTCCCAGAAATGAACTCTGGCCCATATTCTATAAGTAGCTGTGCGCCCATCTGAAATAATTTTTGTGATAGCTCCGGGGTCGATTCATCTCCACTGAGCGCTGTTTCCTTTTGCGCAATCACTGGCCCTGTATCTAGCCCACTATCCATAAGCATGAGGCTTACTCCTGTTTTATCATCTCCTCTCAATATGGCAGCCTGCACTGGGATTGAGCCTCTGTAAAGCGGGAGAAGTGAAGGGTGGATATTTATCGCACCTAGCTTTGCTAATTCTAAAAATTCAGGTGGTAGTAATTTTCCATATGCTGCAAGCACGATTACTTCAGGTTCTAATTTTTTAAGTTGTTCAATTGTACTAGGGCTTGTCATATCGGATGGAGAAAAGACGGGCAACTGCATCTTTTCTGCATACTCTTTGACAGGAGACTTAAGTATTTTTTTACCCCTCCCTGCAGGAAGATCAGCCGAAGTATAAACTCCTGCAACGGGCCATTTTAGGTGCTGTATTGCTTCTAAAATGTAAATCGCCTCTGACGGTGATCCCAAAAAAACAGTTCTTGGAAAATGCATGCTCCTATAATACATAAACCCTGAACGTGTTTCCTTATTAAAGTTTTCCTCATTATTTGTGGAAAGTCGGGGAAAACTGTCTAAGATTCCCCCATTTGCCTCTTGGGGCTTGAAAAGTGAGGCATGTTAACGTCCCATTTATCGTTGGCGCGCTTCTTAACGAGCTGGTCCTTGGGGAAGGATCAGATCACATTTTTAATCAGGGTGGTTCCTATATGTCGCTATCTACCTCTGCGCATGCAGTCTGGGAATCCGCACTTGGGCGTTTACAGGTCCAAGTGCCGAGGCCTACCTATGAGACATGGCTTAAAGACACTCATGGTGAACTTATGGCTTCGAATCGGTTGATTGTCCGCGTGCCTTCCACTTTTGTGGCAGAGTGGTTAGAAACTCGAATGATTGCGTTAATAACAGATGCTGTTTCTGCTGTAACTGGTAGAACCTCGGAAGTTGAACTGAGGGTTCGGGAAGATCAGGTTGTACTGAATCAAGTTGAGCCTCCACCTGCTAATTTTTCTAATACGAACCCCCCCTTGCCGAAGACTGCATTCAATTCACGCTACACTTTTGAGTCGTTTGTGATTGGCCCTAGTAATCACTTTGCTTTTTACTCTGCCCAGGCTGTTGTTGACCAACCTGGGACTGCATACAACCCTCTGTACATCCATGGATCCGTAGGTTTGGGTAAAACACACCTTTTGCACGCTATCGGGTCTAAGGCTGCAGCTGAAGGATATAGAGTTCAGTACATATCTTCTGAGCAGTTTACGACCGAATTCACCCGCGCTATCCGGGATAGAAGAATGGACGAATTTCAGCAACAATATAAAGCGTTGCAGGTCCTGCTTATTGACGATGTTCAATTTCTAGCGGGCAAAGATGGAACTCAATCTGCTTTCTTCCATATATTCAATGAATTACACACAAATGACTGCCAAATTGTTGTGGCTGCAGATAGGCCTAGCGGTAGCCTTGTCCCATTTAATGACCGGCTAAAGTCACGTTTTGAGTGGGGCCTTTCCGTAGAAATCACAGAGCCAGATTATGAGACTCGTGTTGCAATTCTTGAAAAGCATGCAGGAAGAATTGCCGCATCCGTACCGTCCGATGTTGTAGCTTATATAGCTACAGCCGCAACGCACGGAGTTCGACAACTAGAAGGGTCGCTGAATAAAGTTCTAGCTATGTCTCAATTTAGCGGAGAGCCTATTACAAAAGATCTTGCCTCTCGTATTCTCAAAACCGCATATGCGGCTAGGTCAAACTCGCCTGAAGCAGTAATAATTAAAGTGGCAACATTTTACGGGATCAGCTTACAGGATATTAAAGGCGGTGCGAGGAATAAGGCCATTTCTCAGGCAAGGCAAGCCGCTATGTTGTTGTTAAGACAAGCGGGACTCCGCCCTGATGAAATAGGAGTTTATTTTGGGCAGAGAGATAGGACAACCGTTGCCTATGCAATACAAAAAGCAAGTGCGCGTGCAAATACCGATAGCACGTTTCAGAAGTCCCTAGAAGCGTTACAAAATGTGGAGAACTGATAAAAAAACACTATAGTTTGTTATATTTAATTTTAGTAACCTCATGCGAGATATATATTCGGACAATCAAGATTCCTAGCAGGGTATTACGCATGAAAATGCTAACTATTGTTCTAGCAGTATGTATGCTGAATATCATCAGCTGCTCGAATGATAATGATGCAGAAATTGCAGAACTTAAAAATCAGATACAAGAACTTCAACAAGCTCAAACTGCAGTAGTAGCAACCACTCCATCTCCAGCAACAGTAACTTCCACGCCAATATCCTTACCCGAACTAGGCGTAAAAGTCGAGTATTCTGATAAGGTTAAATTATGGGGCGAGAATTGCACGAATGACCCTTTTTATGGGACAGTCAAAATACCGATAGTAGACTACTTTAATGATTTAGAAGCTA
>MDTE01016552.1_pt1 | contig 48981 bp, 46 predicted proteins | sample 811231 | NCBI WGS metagenome assembly MDTE01 (sample SAMN05326651, study PRJNA326480) | marine metagenome | isolation source: seawater | place: Indian Ocean: Red Sea | collected 2010 | reverse complement strand
CTTTTATTGAGAGGAGTATGGTATTATCTCTCTGTGCGGGACCGACGAGACTTGAACTCGCGACCTCCGGCTTGACAGGCCGGCGTTCTAACCAACTGAACTACGATCCCTAATATTATTTTTTATCCTTATAGATTAATGCTAGAGGGATAAATATTATATAACCTAAGAAAAGAATAATCGGAGCAATAGTTAAACTTTGAATACTATAAACTTTTCCTGTCGCCATTAAAATATAACCTATAATAATAAGTGCTATTCCAATAAAAAATAGGATATAATTTTTTTTAGAAAAAGACCAAGATTCAAAAATAGATGAATTATTCTTAGAACTTTTATTATAAAATACCTTACTCATAAGGCAAAAATTACGTTTTAAACTAGTACTCCAAAAGTGCTTTTTATAATGAAACGATAAGTTAATTCTAAATTGACATACAGTTTGGTTAAACCCTAAATTTGCCGCCCTATAATGGGTGAAAAATTTCAAAAAAAAAGTATAATCCTTATTAGTAGTGTATCTATTGTTTTATCTTCAGTATCATTAATTAGTTTAATTTTGTTTTGGCCGCAGAAAAATCCTTTCTCTATCGCAAAAGTAACAATTAGTTCAAAGTCTACTTTAAGAGATTTATCACAGCAATTATATAGTAAAAAAATTATTTCAAATGAAAAAATGTTTGTATGGGCAGTACAATTGTTAGGAAAAGAGAAACAAATACCCATTGGTACTTTTCGTTTAGTCAATGCAAAATCAAATTTTGAAATTATAGATCAATTGGTTTATGGTTCTCCTGAAATAAAAAAGATTACTATTCTAGAGGGTTGGTCGCTAAAAAAAATTGCTAATTATTTGAATGAAAAAATGGACTTTGATCAAGATGAGATTAGTAAAATTTCGAATAATCAAAAAATAATAAAGAAATATGGTATTAATGCATCATCTCTAGAAGGATATTTATATCCTGATACCTATTTATTTTTTAATGGTGATTCTCCGAATTATATAATCAATCATTTATTAGAACAATTTAAAAAATTCTGGACTAATGAGTTAATTGAAAGAGCTAAAGTTATGAATATGAGTATCCATGAAATAGTTACATTAGCTTCTATTATTGAAGGTGAAGCTATATATAATTCAGAAAGGCCTACTATATCAGGAGTATATCATAATCGTTTAAAGAAAGGGATGTTATTACAAGCAGATCCAACTATCCAATATATAATTAATGATGGGCCAAGACGTTTATTAAATAAAGATTTAAGAATTGATTCACCATATAATACATATAAATATCCAGGCCTTCCACCAGGGCCAATTAATTCCCCTGGAAAAGAATCTTTGATGGCTGCATTATACCCTGAACAAAATGATTATTTGTTTTTTGTAGCTAATGGTGATGGATATCATACTTTTTCAAAAAATGAACGTGATCATAATATTGCAAAAAGAAAATTTCAAAAAATTCGTAATCAATTAAAAAGAAAAAATGAGTATAAAAAAGTTAAATAAAATACAACGTGCTGCTGTAGAAGCATCAGATGGGCCCATTTTAATATTTGCAGGAGCAGGTAGTGGAAAAACAAGAGTATTAACTCATAAAATGTATTATTTAGTGCGTGAGGAGCTGTACCAACCGGAAGAAATTCTTGCAGTTACTTTTACAAATAAAGCAGCAAGGGAAATGAAAGAAAGAGTCCAAAGTTTATTAAAAATTAAAGATTTACCTATAATGATTGGTACTTTTCATTCTGTTTGTGCTAGACTGCTTAGAACTGAATCGAAATATTTAGATATTAGCTCACAGTTTGTTATATATGATGTTCAAGATCAGTTGGATCTATTAAAGGTTGTAATGAAAGATTTAGATATATCAAAAGATTTATTATCTCCGAATAGAGCTAGAAACCAAATTAGTTTTTTTAAAAGTAAAATGATTACACCTTCTGATCAATTAAAAAAAGCAAGAACTATATTAGAAAAAACTGTTGTTGAAATATATCAAATATATCAGAAATCTTTAAAAGAAAATGATGCTTTAGATTTTGATGATTTACTTTTATATCCGCTTGAATTATTTGATAAGAATCCAAAAATTTTGGAAAAATATCAAAATATATGGAAATATATTCTTGTAGATGAATATCAAGATACTAATCGTCCTCAATTTCATTTTTTAACTCGTCTTTCAAAAATTAATAAGCAAATATGTGTAGTTGGAGATGATGATCAATCAATATATGGTTGGCGTGGAGCAGATATTTCAAATATTCTAAATTTTAAAAAATCTTTTCCTAAATCCACCGTTTTTACTTTAGAAAAAAATTATCGTTCAACTCAGCAAATATTGAATGCTGCTACATCTGTTGTTACGCATAATGAACGTCGAACTGAGAAAAATTTAATAGCAGCTAAAGGTTCAGGAGATTTACTCGGGCTTATAGAGACTAGAGATGAACTTGAAGAAGCAGATGCTATTATATCGGCTCTTGAAAAAGAAATTAAATTGCATAAGAGAACATTTAGTGATTTTGCGGTTTTATATAGGACAAATTCTCAATCTCGATCCTTAGAGGATAGTTTTAGAAGAATGGGAATTCCATATAATATCATTGGAAGTATTCGATTTTATGATAGAAAAGAAGTAAAGGATGTTTTAGCCTATTTGAGATTAGTTGTTAATCTAAAAGATACGATTTCATTACGTAGAGTTGTAAACTTTCCTCCAAGAGGTATTGGTGCTAAAACTATGGATAAATGCGTAGAACAGGCAGAAAAAGATAATGTTAAACTTTATGATGTTTTACAAACTGCAGATAGGATGGCAATACGTGGTAAGCAATCAAATTCACTCATGTCATTTTATGATTTAATTAATAAATATCATTTACTTAGAGAAAAATTGAGTGCAAATGAATTAGCACGCAGTTTAATTGAAGAAGCTGGTATATTAAAATTATTTAAGAACTCTTCAGACCAAGAAGATAAAGATAGGCTTGAAAATGTTAATGAGCTTCTTAATAGTATAGATGAATTTTGTCAAAAAAATAAGAATGTTACCTTAAGCCAATTTTTAGAAGAAGTATCATTATTAACTGATATTGATCATTGGAACGATTCAAATAATCGAGTAACACTGATGACTGCTCACTCATCAAAAGGATTAGAATTTCCAGTTGTTTTTATTTCTGGATTGGATGATGGCTTATTCCCATTATATAATTCATTAGAATCTAAGGAAGAGTTAGAAGAAGAGCGTCGTCTATTTTATGTAGCCTTAACTCGTGCTCAAGAAAGAGTATTTCTTTTATATGCCACAAATCGTAGGAGGATGACAGGAGAAAATCTTTTAGGAATGCCTAGCCGGTTTATTAGTGAAATTCCAATAGAATATTTGGATAGAATAGAATTTCAATCTGCGCTTACACGTAGAGTAGTTGGAGGTTCATTACAAAAAAGAACAAAAGTTACAGTTACAAGAACTGTAACTACTTTTGATGATTTTAAAGTAGATGATATGGTTGAACATTCTATTTTTGGCGTTGGAAAAATTATGGTTCTTAGTGGTACTGGGGAAAATCAAAGAGTAGGTGTAGTCTTCAAAGATGGTACAAAAAAGAAATTAATTGTTAAATATGCAAACCTCACTAAAGTTAGTTAATCAGATTTTTATTACTATTATTTATTTGTTTATTTCATGTAGATTTAATCAATAGAATTAAAATTATGTCAAAAGTCTCAGATCAATTATTAAAAGAAGTTTTAAAAAAAGAAGGTTTAAGATATACTCAACAGAGAAAAAAAATCTGGAATGAGATTCAAGATTCTTCTGATCATCGAGATGCTGAAGATATTTATTTATCGCTCCGAAATAACAGTGTTAATGTTTCAAGAGCAACCGTTTACAGGACTATAGACATTTTTGTAAAAAATCGTCTTGTTCGTAAAATGGATGTTGGAGATGGTAGAAGTAGATTTGAGGCACGCTTAGATGATGATCATCATGATCATATGATCTGTATTAAAACTGGCAAGATTATTGAGTTTTATAATGATGAATTAGAATTATTACAGGAAAAAATTGTTAAAGATCATGGATATAAATTAGTTCGTCATGTTCATCAATTATTTGTCGAACCCATTAAGTAACTTTTAGTAAAAATTATTTGATGGGTTTAATTATATAAAAAGATTATCTGATTAATAATTAGTTTATTACCTTGACCATCTTTAGCAATCCATTATTTTTTATAACTTTTTTATTATAACCTAATTTTTCAAATAGATTTATAGCAGCTTGATTTTTATTTATAAGATTTACTGAAAAAGTTTCGACTCCTTTTAATTTCCCAAATTCCTCCGATCTTTTTATTAAGAATTGCCCGAGAGCATTATTCCTAAATGATTTATCAATAAATAAATGAAATAATTCACAATTTTTTTTGTTATGTGAAATCTGAACACTGATATAACCAATAATCCAATTCTTTTTTTTGATTACAAAAGTATTCGTATTATTATTTTTATAGATAGAAAGCCATTTTTTAAAATTAAATGGAAAATTTAATTTTGGTTCAACATAATTCAATATTTTTGGCTTTGAAAGCCAATCAGATAACACTGATTCTAAAATTCTGCAATCTTCTTTCCGTGAAAATAGGATTTCTTCCAGCTTATATTCATGCATATTCATAATTAAATTTAGCTTTATTTAATATTCAATCTAAATATAGTATATGACATTAGATTATCTATGAAATCCTTAACATCAATAAAAAATTTTAAAGAAGGAAAAGAAATTCAAGGTTTTTTCCTATGTGTTGAAAAAAAACTTCGCCACACTCGAAAAGGTGATCTATACATTGATATTCAACTAAGAGATATCACAGGATATATATCAGCAAAAATATGGGATAATGTAGAAACTTTAAATAAAAAATTTGAAACTGGAAATGCAGTTGTAGTATCTGGAACTATAGAAAATTTCTTAGATAGGTTACAGTTGATTATTCATAAAATAAATAAAGCAACTGTACAACATTATGGAAGATATGGATTCGACCCTGCGAAAATTGTTAAATCATCAAAGAAAATTCCTGATAAAATGTGGAGTGATTTAGGCCGAATTATAAATAGTATTAAAGATAAAAATCTTAGAAACCTAATTTCTATAATTTATAAAAAAAATAAAAAAAAGGTTATGTATCATCCAGCTACTATAAACCTTAATCATAATTATAGGTCTGGTTTATTAGAACATATTTTAACAATGGCAAATATTGCGAAAAGAGTCTCTCAACTTTATAATGTAAACAAGGATTTAGTTTTAGCTGGAGTTTTTCTTCATCAAATAGGTAGAGTTAATGAAATTAATTCTGAATATCAATCAGAGAATACGTTTAAAGGAAATCTTATTGGCCATGATGTAATTGGTAGAGATATACTCTATTCAGGAATTAAAAGAATTAAAAAATTCCCTAAAAATCTTTCTGAAAAGTTAGAGCATATAATTTTATCTTATAGAGGTCATAATAATTCTAAGTATTCAGTCAAACCATCATTCCCAGAAGCTTTGTTAGTCCATCATATACATTTAATGGATAAACAAATGAATTTGATGGGTATCAGTATTGATGAAGATTCTGAAATAGGTCGATTTACTAATCGTCATAATTATTTTCAGATACCAATTTTAAAAAACCATGAATCTAAATAGGTTAATTCAAGCAGCTATTTTTTCTTCAATTTCTATAGGGCTTGGATTTATGTTCATGTTTATTCCAAATGTTGAATTTATTACTGTCACTGTTTTTTTATCAGGGTTTACACTTGGAACATTTTATGGTGGATTAGTTGGTAGTATGTCAATGATGATATATTCTATAATGAATCCAATCGGTTCTGGACTTATTTACATTACCCTTTTAATTGGTCAGATCTTAGCAATGATGATAATAGGAATCATTGGTTCATTTTCAAAATTATTACTTAAGAACCAAAAGCATATGATAATTATTGTAGTTTCAGGAATTTTAGGATTTATTTGTACTCTTTTTTATGATGGTATCACCACTTTGGCTTATCCAGTAAGTGCTGGTTATAATTGGGAACAAACTATTGCATATGCTATATCTGGCTTACTATTTACTTTCTTTCATATGATTTCTAATATAATCATTTTTTCAATTGTAGTTCCAGCTTATATAAAACGAAAAGAATCTGAATGAATAGAATAATTTTTATTTTTTTACCAATGTTTTTATTAGCTAAAAATGTTGGATTTATAAATTACGATTGGGTTGGACATTTAGGCCATTTATCAGAAGATGGCATTTTAGTTTGGAATAGGGATTGGGAATCAAAAAATATACTCTTTGATGGAACATGGACAAATTTTCCGAGGTCGTATGGTCCTTTAATAGAAGAAGGATATTCCATTGATAATGAAATACCTCATTTTAATGATTCTTTAAAAATAAAATCAAATTTTATGTATGATCAAGGAGATTATTTATTGGATCGATTTTCATTTAATATTGATTATAATGGGAATAATAGAATATTGAGTTTTCATGGTTTTAAGCGTTCTTATGCAGGAACATATAATCAATATTCAACTAATACAAATCAGCCTATTCAACAATCTTATGTATCATCCTATAATTCATTAAATAAAGGAACATTACAAAATATTACTATTGCTCATTTTAACACATTTTCTGGTATAGCAGACTCGCTATCAAATGGATTATTAGATAAAAGAATTACATCATTTAATTTTACTAGAGAGAAAAAAGTCGGAGCATTCTATTATACTATAAAGATGAATCAATTTCTACAAAGATTTAAATCCATACATTCTTTAGCTTATTCTCAATCGGTTCGTTATTTAACAAGAACTAGATTATTAATGAAATTAGATTATATGACTAAAAATAAAGTGAATTTTTCTTCGATTTTAGAATCAAATCAGAGAAATATAAAACTTGGGGCTCTTTATTCTAATTTTTGGCACAGATTGATGATTTCAGTAGATTGGAATAACTATGATTTTAAATTGAGTTTTATTGGCAATCATCAACAAATTGAGCCTGAAATATTTTTAGGATTTAATAAAAGTTTTAAAAATCTCTATTTTAATTTATTCTATCAAAATATAGTACTACCTAATCATATTTATTTGAGATTAATAAATGATGAATATAATTTTATACAAAAATCTATAATTTTTTCTCAAATTGAATTAATAGGAGATAAGAACCGAATTGCATTTTTTACAAATTTACTTAACTATCAGGAAGATGAAGGTTTAAATAATTTAAATCTTTATTCTAAATCTGATACCTATGAAAGAGAAAAAAATCATTTATCAATTGGTCTTAATATTTCATCAACTATATTACCTAAGATTAAATTAGATTTTTATTATGGGCATCAACTAATAAAAAATTACTTTTCTGATGGTATTTCTGATAAAATTAAAATTTCAACCGATACGGATGTTAAGCTCTTCGATGGATTTATGGATTTAAAAATTGGTATCACCCTAAACGGATTTTTAAATCGTGATCAAACTTATTCTTTACATCCAATTGAATTAGTTCCACAAGAATCAGTTTTTGACTCAAATGGAACTAATAACCTGAATGATATTTGGTTTATCAATACTTATGTAACAGCGAAAGTATCAACCTTAACAATTAGATATGAATGGTTTAACTTAAATGAAATTATTTTAGGTACTCTTGGTTCTGAAAATGATAATTTTTTTAATATTCATCCTTCAATACCAAATCTAGGTAGGCAGATGATTTTATCCGTACATTGGAAATTCCTTGATTAGTCATTTAATAATAAAACTTGTTTGGGTGCTATACCTACAATAAAATTATTTACAAGCTCACCAGTATGCGTTGTCACTTTTAATGTATCTGGTGCTTTGTAATCAGTTTTGGTAAAGTATATATGACTATCATCAACACTAGCAAAAGATAAATTTTCTCCTCCAATAATTATATTATCAAAATCTAATGTGAGATCATCCAATACTGGGACCAGCCCTTCAGATGTAGTTTTAAATAAATTTTCATTTAATAATGACAGCCCATTCTTAATATTTGTATTCTCTTCATTTATTTGAGTCAATACTTCTGCTGTAGATAAATTAATCTTTGAAATACCTGTAATATTATTTGGCCAACTAGTAGTAATAGACCCTGATACATATAAATGGTTATCGTGAAATTTTAAATCACGAGGCCCACTAACCACATTATACTCAGAAACTATTTCATTATTAATTAAATTTACAGCGATTACTAAGTTTGTATCTGCTACCCACCCACTTTTACTAAATATAGATGTATATAGTATATCTTCGTTTATCAATAAATTTTCTGGAATACCAGGAGTATGAATAGTATCAGTCATCTCCAAAGTATTTAAATCAAAAACTAATATTGCTTCTAAATTCCATGATGAAACATATCCTAAAGAGCCATATGAAGTTATGTATCTAGGTGAAGAATTTTCTAAAAATAATGTGTTTTGGTAAGTTAATTCAGAATTAACATTGTAAACATCGATTTTATGACTATTATTGAGGACCATATATAAATTATTATTTTGAACCATCATTGATTGTGCAATATCACCAATGTCTTGATATTGAATGCATTCAGAATTTTGTGTTTGTGGTTCAAATGACCATAAAGAAGCATTATTATTATTGAAACTTCCTTCGCATAAAATAAGTCTATTATTATCTAATAAATCTGCACATGGACTACTGTTACTTACGTCATCGCATCCAGACCAGATTGTTAAAGAGGTTATTATTATGTATTTTCTCATTGCAACATTTTCCTATTTTATTTTGTATGAAAAATTGATTTTAAATTTTCTGGAAGCCTCTGGGTACCCATATATTGATATAATTTCATTGTTAAGTGCATTTGACAAATAACATTTTATTTGAAATTGCTCATTGATAAATGGTGGTGTCTTTATTTCAAAATAACTTATATAATTTGGATTAATTAAAGTATGGTTAGGATAGCCATACAAATGTATTTGTTCACTGATGTAGTGCAATGATGTACCAACTTCCCAACTTTTAAAATTTAAATATATTGCTGAATTCCCTATCCAATCAGGTGCATATCTCAGCCTTTCATTTGTAGATAAATTTTCTGACCATAATCGTGCTAGATTACAGGATATTCTTAAAAAATTATTTATAGGTACTTCTGAAGAAAATTTTATGAGACTTCTTCGAGATTTAGCAATATTTTTTGGTTGAAAAAAATTATTTACTGATATCCATTCAATTAAGTTTTTTGAGTATGTTTTTCTTAACTCTAAATTATAATTGATTTTATTTTTTGATCCAAAGATTTCTACTTTTTGAAATGATGATTTTTCTGGCTTTAGATCTGGATTCCCACCTGGAATCCAGTATAGATCATTAAAAGTAGGGGCTTTAAATGATGTACCAGATGTACCAGTAATGCTCATTGATTTAGATATTATTCTAACGAATTTTGAAGAGAAGGTAACTGTTTGTCCAAAGTCAGAATAATAATCTAGTCTGATTGAAGAAATCAAATTAAAGCCTATAAAATCATTTATAAAAACTGATGGTGCAAATACATATATATTTCTGTTATGGACTCCGGCTTCGGAACTTCTTATTGATTCATTCATTATACTAGATTTTATATTGAATGATAATAATTTATTCAATATCAGTTGACTCTTTAAATTGTAAGCGGCTGTATTGCTAAAATGAATGCTTTTTATTGCCCTAGTTGGATCAACATAATTTTCACCGGAATGTCGATGCGAAAAAGAAAATTCAACTGAACCTTTTGAAAATAAGCGAGTTAAAGAAGTATTAAAGATTAATAATGTATCAACTCTGAAAGCTTCTGTATTCGGGCTCCAAATTGTCTCGTTGATTCCCCTTTTGTTTGATGAATACCAAAATGACGATTTACCAAACCATTTACCCTTTTGTATATTTAATTTTAATCCGCTAAAACTCTGATTGAATTCTTGGTTTTTTCGCTCGATTAATTGATTATTATACCAAACTGGATGTTTACCAGTAAAACTGTGTTTACCGATTGCTATGTTTAAATTGAAAATAGGTTTAGATATTTGATAATGGCCAGAGACTGATCTGGATCCATCTTGTTCAATTGTGTAATCAATAGTTTTGGGGTAATTCCAAGGTGTAAAATAAATAATCCCATCAGATGTTCCAGAACCTTGTCTAAGATATTGATTATCATCTTTTGAAATAAAACCAAAGTATTGTCTTGGTAATTGAGACAAATCAGTGACACCGTTCTGAGGGCTTGTTAAATCTACACCATCAAAAATTATCTTTGTATCTGTTGATCTACCTCCATCAGTAGATAATTGAGCAATTCCAGCATCACCACCGTAAGTTCTTAAAGTTGTTCCCGAAAGTTGCATTGCAATAGTTTGTCTTGATACTAATGATCTAGGTAATGCTGATATCTTATTTTTTTTTGCTTCTACTCTTATTTCACTGAGCTTGACTAGTTCAGGGTTTAGTTCAATAATTATATTTGATGATGCAATTATTTTCTTTTTTTCAAAGCCAATTCGATTGAATGTAAGAGTATCACCTATTTGTGTACTATATGGTATGTCAAAAAAACCATAATCATTTGAAGTAGACCAGTGACCCGTCTTGACATTTTGAATTAACACATAAGAAATGGGTTCATTTTTATTAAAAACGATGCCAATAGGATTAATTTTATCATTTGCTAACAAAACGCAGCTAATTATAAAAATACAAATCTTAATCATTGATGTTTATCAATACAATGAGGCAGAGGATTAAGATGAATAAGATTGGTATAAGCTTTTACCATGACACTTTCTCCCGAGTATCTTTAAGGTTTAATTCAAATACCAAGGTCTCCTGACTTATGCAGTATCAGCCATTTCACCTTCTCTTTAGTTTTATTATACTAAAAATGGTATAATAAAATGACATTCTGCAATTACAGTAGCGGGGACTGTACCCGATTCTCACGGGTTTCCCTTGAATATTTAAATAATTACGTTATTAAGATTACAAGCAAAAATATATTATTCCAATGATCTGTAATAAATAATTTTATTATGAATTGAAATTTAGTGATAAGTCAAATCTATTTATTATCTTCTATTTACAATAAATTAATCACTATGAAAAAAGAACTGAAAAAATGGTTTCAGATTACTACTGGGAATGCATTGGTTTATAATAAGCCTAATTTTAAATCTGAATGTATATCTGAAGCTGTATTAGGAGAAATGTGTTTAATTATTTCTGAAAAAAATAATTGGTTTAATATTAAATGTGAAGATGGATATAAAGGTTGGATAAATAAATTTTATGGACAAACTTCAATAGAAATTTTATATCCAAAGTATATTGTTGTATATCCTGATAAGAGAGGTTCTTATAATCCATTATATCCTTTTGGATCGATGTTAAATAAAAAAATGCCAGGTACAATTAATATAGATAATAAATTAGGGTATAATAATGTAATACCCGTAGCTAGAAATTTATTAGGTATACCATATCGATGGGGTGGTAAAACATCAAATGGGGTTGATTGTTCAGGCTTAGTACAAACAGTATTAAAAATATGTGGAATTGATATTCCACGAGATGCTTATCAACAGCTAGAATATTTTTCAAAATTCCCTGTTGGGTTAGATGAAGTACAGCCCGGGGATTTACATTTTTTTGGAGATAATGATAATATTTCGCATGTGGCTTTTTCAACTGGTAATAAAGGGATCATTCATTCACATGGTTATGTTAAAGAAGAATCTTTAGATTCAAATTATGGAGATAGTAATAAATTACTAAAAGATATCTATCTCTCAAGCTACTCGATTCGGCGTAATTTATAACTATGAAAATACCATCATCAAATGCACTTAATGGTCAATTATTAAATCGTGCAGTTTTAGTTTTAAATGCAAATTATTCACCAATGATGATATGTACTGCTAAGAGAGCTATTTGTATGAATTATCTAGATAAAATAGATATTTTATCTAATTATGATGAAAAAGTGCATAGCCCATCAAGTGAAATTAATTTACCAAGTGTAGTGAAAATTAGACACTATGTTAAATTTGATAACTTATCAATTGAAGTTAATAGAAAAAATATAATTGCACGAGATGATCATAGATGTCAATATTGTGGGACAACAAATTCACCTTTAACGATTGATCATATTATTCCAAGGGTCAAGGGGGGGAGTGACACTTGGGAAAATTTAGTAACTGCATGCAAACCTTGTAATCAGAAAAAAAGTGATAAAACAATTGATGAAGCTAATATGGACTTAGCGCGGATTCCAAAGCGACCAAATCGTTTACATTATTTTCAAAGATTTGTTAAAGCACAACAAAATGATTGGCGGCCCTATTTATTTATGGAGCCATTTTAAATTAATAAAAATTATATTTTAGTATATGTCGAAAAAGAAAAATTTACGGGTATTAAGTGGCATTCAACCTTCAGGATCGTTGCATTTAGGAAATTATTTTGGCATGATGTCTAGGATGATAAAATATCAAGAAGAAAATGATCTTTTTTGTTTTATTGCTAATTATCATGCACTTACAACTACGTCAGAAGCAAATAAACTATCAATAAATACATTTAATGCAGTTTGTGATTTTCTTGCTCTGGGTTTAGATCCTGAAAAATCAACATTTTGGGTTCAATCCGATGTACCAGAAGTCACTGAATTAACATGGCTATTATCATCTCAGGTAAATATTGGATTAATGGATCGTGGGACTTCATATAAGGATAAAATTAATCAAGGTATAAAACCAAATATGGGTTTGTATTCATATCCGATATTAATGGCTGCAGATATTTTATTATATGATACTCAAATTGTTCCTGTTGGTAAAGATCAAAAACAGCATCTCGAGATGACTAGAGACATAGCTAATCGATTTAATAATGTTTTTGGAGATACTTTTGTAATTCCCAATCCAGATATTGAAGTTAATGTTCAATTAATACCTGGTATAGATGGAAAAAAAATGAGTAAATCTTATAATAATACAATACCAATTTTTGATACTGAAAAAAATATTCGTAAAAAAATTATGCGGATAATTACTGATACATCAGATATTGATGAACCTAAAGATAAAGATACATCGTTATATCAATTATATTCACTTTTTCTTAATTCAGAAGAAAAAAAAATATTATCTGATCGTTATGATGCCGGAGGATTGCGTTATGGAGATATTAAATTAGAATTTTATGACAGAATAATGGATTATTTTCAACCATTTAGAGAAAAAAGAAAAAAATTAGTAAATAACCCTAAAAATGTTAATGATATTTTGCAATATGGTGCAAAAAAAGCAAAATTAATTGCAAATGAAGTTATTGATAGGGTAAGAACTTCCTGTGGAATTATTATTTAATTATGACTTATCAAGTACAATTAAAAAACTTTGAAGGACCATTAGATCTTCTATTATATTTTATAAGAAGAGATGAGTTAGATATCTATGATATTCCAATTTCAAAGATAACTAAAGAGTTTATAGATGTAATTGAAGAATGGAAGAAAATGAATATATCTATAGCTGGTGAATTTATTGTAATGGCATCAACATTAATGCGAATAAAAGCAAAAATGTTAATTCCTAGGCCAGAAATTGATGAAGATGGTGAAATTATTGACCCAAGATCTGAATTAATGCAACAATTAATAGATTATAGAAGGTTTCGAGATGCTGCAGAAATGTTGAATTCTATGGCTGAGCAAAGAAGTAAATTAATTCCACGACAATTTGAACAAGATATAAAATTAATTGATAATGAAGAATATCTTCCTTTGATTAGTGATGTAACTCTTTATGATTTAGCTAGGGTATTTAAGATTGCTATGGAAAATAAACCTGTTATATCCCAATTTGAGCTTAACAGAGAACCAATTAAGCTAGAACAACAGAAAGAAAAGATATTAAAGTTTTTTGATGGTGATGGAATTTTACGATTTAAATCATTAATGTTGGAATTAAATTCTAGGATGGAGATTATTGTCACTTTTTTAGCTATACTAGAATTAGTTAGGGAAGGAATTTGTGTACTAGAGCAAGATAAAATTTTTGGAGATATTATCCTAATCCATTTTGAGAAACATTCATAATGCAAAATTTAGAAATTAAAAAAATTATTGAAGCTTTACTTTTTGCTAGTCCTGATCCATTAACTCAGACAAAAATAAATAATGTTTTTAGTCCTGATACTCCCAATTTAAATGAATTTGTTATTGAATTAAATAAGCAATATGAAATTGAAAATCATGCCTTTTATATTGCAAAAATTGCTGGTGGATATCAATTGGTTTCATCGCCTGAGTATGAGCACTTTCTTCGAAAACTTTTTCAAAAAACTGGTAGACTTACTTTATCTTCTGCTGCTACAGATACATTAGCTATCATTGCTTATAAACAACCGATTGGTAGATATGAGATTGAGGCAATTAGAGGAGTTGATTCAAGTGGAGTTTTAAAAACTCTTTTAAATCGAAATTTAATTATGATTAAAGGTCGTGATTCAAGCCCTGGGAGACCGTTATTGTATAAAACTACACAAAATTTTCTTGAATATTTCGGATTGAATAGATTATCTGATATGCCAAAATTAAAGGAAATATCAGAATTGGTTGAAGCTGATCAGAGTTTGGGTGAGCAAATTGCAGTTTTTGAAAAAGAAGATATAACTAATGATAAATCTGAAGTAAAGAATTCTGAAGTTTCAAATGGTTAATTAATGAGATTAAACAAATTCCTTGCTCAAGCTGGAGTAGCTTCCAGACGAAAATCAGATGAACTTATTCAAATGGCAACAACGGAAGTTAATGGAATTATTTGTAATGATCCTGCCTATAATGTTAAAACATCAGATATAGTTAAGTATGATGGTAAAAAAATTACTCCCATAAAAAATAAAATTGTTGTAATGCTTCACAAACCAAAAAAAGTAATTACCACAGTAAAAGATACTCATGGACGTAAAACAGTTATGGATTATGTACCGAATGGCATTAATCTAGTCCCTGTTGGGCGTCTAGATAAAAATACCACAGGATTACTTCTATTGACAAATGATGGTGATTTACATCAATTCCTTACACATCCAAAGAACCAAATTTTAAAAGATTATGAATTGATTATTGATGGTAGGATTTCAAAGGTTCAAATTCAAAAATTAAAAAGAGGTGTTTATATCGGTGAACAAGAATATGGAAGGGCTGAAATAATTGAACAAAATACAAAAAAAAGTCGTTCTAATGTTATCCTTCGTCTTAGACAGGGTAAAAAGCGTGAAATACGTCGTATTATGTTTCGTTTAAAAATTAAATTGATCTCATTGAAACGTATACGGTTTTCTAATTTATATTTAGGCGATCTTTTAGAAGGTGAATATCGTATATTATCAAATCAAGAGATAAAGGCTCTTAATTAATTATTAAGACATTTTACTAATAAATCTTTCTTCATTGAGATTTTCAATGATAAGAGTTAATATCGCCGGCTTATTGAGAGTTATATTATATGATAATCGCAATAGATGGTCCATCTGCATCTGGTAAAACTACTACAGCAAAAGGCATTGCGGCAAAACTGGGAATTTTACATATTGATACAGGCGCGATGTATAGGGCTGTAACATTTGGTTTGCAGAATGAAAATATTTCATCAGACGAAAATGATAAAATTAATCATTTTTTAAAAATGATGACTATTTCATATAAAAATGATAATAAAATTTATTTGAATGGCCAAGATGTATCAAAAGAGATTAGAAAAGATTATATATCATCAATAGTAAGTAATGTTAGTGCTAATCAATATGTAAGAGAAAAAATGGTGTATTTGCAAAGAAATATCGCAGATCATGGTGATTGTGTTCTTGAAGGAAGAGATATTGGAACAGTTGTATTTCCAAATGCAGAATTTAAATTTTTTATTAATGCAGACGTGGAAATTCGAGCGAAGCGAAGATTTCTAGAATTAGAATCAATGGGAGAAAAAGTTTCTTTAAATAAATTAATTTTAGATATCAAAAGACGAGATAAATTAGATTCATCCAGAAGATTATCTCCTTTAATGAGAGCAAAGGATGCAATTATAATTGATACAAGTGATTTAAGCATTAATGAGCAGATTAATAAAATTATTAATATCATAAAGAAAAAAAGGAAACATTAAACAATGTTTGAAACTAATGAAAAACAAGCAGTTGAAGAGGCTTTGGAACTAATTGATGAAACAATTGATGAAAAAGCCAGCGATGATTTGCCTACTGCACCGGCAAAAATTGTAGCCGAAATCAAAGATTACTTAAATCCAGATTTATTTAGTGATGTTAAGGTAATCGATAAACAATCAATAAAGCAAGAAGACGAAGAAAACCAATTAACTGATGACATTGATACACTTTATTCAAATACTCTTATAGATATTTCTGAGAATTCATTAATTAATGGACGTGTTGTTGGAATGAATGAGCGGGATGTATTGATAGATATAGGCTTTAAATCTGAAGGTATCATTGATAGAAGTGAGTTTAAAGATAGTGATTTACCATCGATTGGTGATCAAGTAGAAGTATTTCTTGAGTTTATTGAAGATGCTAGTGGTAATACAATTCTCTCCAAAGAAAAAGCAGATTTTATGCGTAGGTGGAAAGAACTAAGAGATGCATTCGAAAATGAAACATTAATTACTGGGAAAATAGTTCGTCGGATCAAAGGAGGTTTGATTGTTGATCTTGATGTAGTACAAGCATTTTTGCCTGGGTCACAAGTTGATGTTCGACCAATTCAAGATTTTGATATATATCTTGAAAAAGAGATTGAATTACGTATTGTTAAGTTTAATGAATCACGTAAAAATATAGTTGTATCTCACAAAATTATTTTAGAAGAAAGTTTAAAAGAACAAAGAGAAGCTCTTTTTAAGGAATTAGAATTTGGATCTATATTAGAAGGACGTATAAAAAATATTACTGATTTTGGTGTTTTTGTTGATTTAGGCGGCATAGACGGTTTACTTCATATTACGGATCTTACTTGGGGCAGAGTAAATCATCCGTCTGAAATATTAAATCTAAATGATACTATTACTGTAAAAGTTATTGAATATGATGAAGAAAGGAAACGTGTCTCTTTAGGCCTTAAGCAATTGACACCGCATCCTTGGGAAGATGTTGAGATTAAATATCCTGTAGGTAATAATGTTAAAGGTAAGGTTGTTAGTCTTACAAATTATGGTTGCTTTATAGAGATCGAACCTGGAGTTGAAGGACTTATTCATGTTTCTGAAATTTCATGGACTAAACATATAAAAAATCCATCTGAAGTATATTCTATGGGTGAAGATGTTGAAGCTAAAGTTTTGTCAATTGATATAGATGAGAAAAAGATTAGCCTTGGTGTAAAACAATTAACGCCTGATCCTTGGGATGAGATTGAAGAAAAATATAATGTAGGTACAGTTCATAAATGTAAAATTCAAAACTTAACTCAATTTGGAGCATTTGCAGAATTAGAAGATGGAATTGATGGTTTGATTCATGTCTCAGATTTATCATGGACGAAAGTTATTAAACATCCAAAAGAGATAGTAGAAAAAGGTCAAGATGTAGAAGTGCGGATACTTGAAATTTCGAGAGAAAATCGACGTATTTCTCTAGGATACCGTCAAGTATCTGATGATCCGTGGCCAGGTATTGTTGATCATTATCAAGCTGGAAATGAAGTAAGTGGTAAGATTATTCGTGTACTTGATAAAGGGATAATTATTCAGTTGGAGATGGATGTTGAAGGAATAATACCATTTGGTAAAATGTCAAAAAGAGATCGTCGTGCATTAGCGAGTCAGTATGAAGTTGGTGCAAACCTATCTGGTATAGTTATGAAAGTCACACCAGAAGATAAGAAAGTTGTGCTCTATAAAGAGGAATTAGCAGGAACTAGTAAATCTACTTCAGCAGCTGATGAAGTAAAACAATACTTAAGTAATCAAAATACTGAAACTGGTGGGAAACTTGAATTACCTCAAGAATTATTGGATATAGCTAGTCAAGCAGAAAAAGATGGGGTCATAAGCGAAGAATCAGATTCTGAACCAGAAGAATAATTTAAACTAAACAGTGTAGGTTAAATTTGGCATTTAAAAAGCCCATTGAACCAATTTTCAGTCAACGTATTTTATTACGTATAGGAGCACTGGCATTATCAATTATTCTTTGGATATTTGTAGTATCAGAGAATGAATATACTATGATAATGGATCTTCCCATTGAAGCTAGGAATCTTAGTGAACAAAAAGCTCATAAGGAAGAAGTTCCTCAAATTGCAAGTGTTAGATTAAGAGGGACAGGTCGCAATCTTTTTAAATCTTATATTTTAAAAAACTATTCTGGGTTTAAATTAGTTTTAGATCTTGAAGGTATTTCAAATGAATATGAATTTATTTTAAATGAATATTTTCAAAAATATCCTCAAAAAGTTGTATTACCACCTAATTCTAATGTTTCCTTTATTGAAGTTATTTATCCTAATAGAATAATGATTAATCTAGATGAGTATAAGGTAAAAAATGTTCCAGTGATATCAAACTTAGAAATATTACCAGCACCAGGTCATATTCAAGTTGGAGAAATTCAATTAAAGCCACCAATGATTGAAATTGCTGGTCCAAAAGAAGAATTAGCAATAATAAACCATGTTCAAACTCTTTATGATACAATCATAGGTATTTCAAATCAATTTTCAGGAAATATAGATTTGCTTTTACATGGTAGACATATTAATTATTCAAAAGAAAATATTGATATTAAAATTGATGTTCAGGAGATTGGCGAAAGAATTATTGTTGATATTCCAGTCAAGGTTATAAATAAAAGAGATATGGTTCGAGTATTTCCTTCCCCTCAAACTGTCTCATTAACAGTTGTTGGAGGTATAAATAGAATTTCAAAATTATCACCAAAAGATATTGAAGTGGTAATTGACTTTAATGATTGGAATTCAAAAATCCAATTTTATGAACCAATTATTAATTTACCAGAACATATTATTGAATCGCGTAACCTATCTCCTAGAACATTAGAACTAGGTGTCGCAAGACAAATTAAATGATAATTTTAGGTATTGAAACTTCTTGCGATGAAACTGCTGCTTCTATATGTAAGGATCAAAAAATTTTATCTAGTATTGTTAGTTCGCAAATGATTCATTCAAAATTTGGTGGTGTTATACCTGAGATTGCATCTCGTGAGCATGAAAAGTTATTAAACTTGATTGTTAAAGAAGCTTTATTTGAATCTAATACTCAATTAGAATCCTTAGATGCAATATCGGTAACAAATGGTCCTGGATTATCTGGTACATTACTAACTGGAGTAAGTTTTGCTAAAGGTCTTGGTCTTGGTTTAAAAATTCCTGTTATTCCAATTAATCATTTGGAAGCACATATATTTGCAAATTTTTTAGCTGATCCAAATTTGAAGTTCCCTTTTGTGTGTTTACTTGTATCTGGAGGTCACACTCAATTATGGTGGATAAAAGATATGAATAAATATATTCTCCTAGGAGAAACTCGTGATGATGCTGCAGGGGAGGCATTTGATAAAGGAGCTCGTATTCTAGGTTTAGAATATCCTGGAGGTCCTGCAATTGAAAAAATAAGTAAATTAGGTAATCCTAATTCAGTTAGGTTCCCGAGAGCTCTTTTAAACAAAGGATCACTTGAATTTAGTTTTAGTGGATTAAAAACTTCATTATTATACTATATGGATAGTTATAATAAATCAGATGAAGTTTCTTTAGCAGATATAGCGGCTAGTTATCAACAAGCGATTATTGATATATTGATAGAAAAAATGAAAAGAGCGATTAATTATACAGGCGCTAAAACATGTGTTATCGCTGGTGGTGTTGCTGCAAATAAAATATTACGAAAAAATATAAAAGAAAATATTAACGATATAAAATTTTTATTTCCTGATTTAAAATATTGTACAGATAATGCTGCAATGGTTAGTTTTTTGGGAGAAGTGAAATTTTCTCATATAAATAAAAACTCAATTGAATTTGGAATTAAACCAAATTTAAAATTAAATAAAAATTGAATTTTTTTTATAATCCATTAAATCAAGAATTTTGGTTTTTTTTAATACTTTCAATTTTTGTTATTATATTTTCTTTTTATCAAATATATCATGATCGAAAAATACAGCCGATAATAATTATTCGTATTTTAATAGTTTTATTTTTAGTAAGTCTATTTATTGATCCAAAATTTGAATTAAGAAAAGTTAATAAAAGAGATCTACAATGGGATATATATATTGATCGTTCTCTTAGTATGTCTTATCATTCACAGCCTTCTTTAGGTTCTTTTATTTCAGGCACTGAAAAAATGATTGATCGAATTTTAGAAAATGATGTATCATTGAATATTTATGGATTTGGCGAAGGTTTAGATACAAACTGGATAACAGGTAATAAATTAATTCAAGATGGTGCGACTGATATTGGCCAAGTTATTAATAATATACAAAATAAAGACCGCGATGGTATTGCAGGCTCGATTATAATTACTGATGGTCAGGCAAATATAGGTAATGAAATTCCTTTATTTGATTTAAATATTTTTAGCCCAATATATGTTATTGGAGTTGGGGATGAAAAACCATTGGTAGATATTTCTATTCATTCTATTGATGTTCCACCTGTTGTTATTAAAGGTGAAGATATTGATTTAGATGTGACGATATCTAGTTATGGAATATTAAATGAGAAATTAAATGTTACTCTTTTTTCAGATGAAAAAATTGTAGGATCAAAAATGGTAACTGTATATGGTAATGGTAGTCTAGAAAAAGTAAAGTTTAGAATTAGCCCTTCGAAGACTGGTCAGATTAATTACAAAGCAAAAGTTAATGTATTAGAAGATGAAATAAATATTGATAATAATTCAGAAGTTATTCCAATTCAGGTTTTAAAAAACGAGTATCGTATTGCAATTATAACTGGAGCTCCTAATTTTAATACTCACGTTTTGAAGGAAATGATAAATAAGAATTATCAATATAGTTTTGATCATTATATTTTGCAGGATAAATCTTATTCACAATCATTGGATAACTTTTGGGATTCTAAATATGATTTAATCATATTTGATAATAATCCGGTTTTTAATAATTATAAAGAATGGGAATCTTATATTAGAATTTTTGCAAAGAAGGTTGTCTCGCAGCAATCTAGTATCGCATTCTTCTTTGGTGAAGATATACATTTAGAAACAATAGAAAAGTTTACTCAAATGATAGATATTTCCTTAAAAGATCCATTAGTTGATTTATCTCCAAGCTATGAATGGGAAATAACTGAAAATTGGGAGACTCTTTTTCCTTTTAGTTCTTTAACAAATAATGATGTGATAAATAGTTACCCTCCTATAAAGCCCGGATTTGAAATAAATGCTGATAGTGGGGATATACTTGCGCATTATGCAATTTCTGGAGTGGAGATACCACTAATTACAGTAGGAGAAAAGTCACCAATTAGATTTCTTATCTGGTCTAGCCCAGAATTATATTATTTATACTATAAAACTAATGAAACTAAATCAAATAATTTAATAGATAATATTTTTAATCCTATTCTATCATGGCTAATGAAAACTGGTAATGGAGAAAGTTTTTATTTTCGTACCAATAATAATTCTTATCAGCAGGGTGAAAAAATCATTTTAACTGGTAAGCCTGTACAAATTAATCACCTAGAAATGGAGGGTGTTGTACATATATTTATTAATAATGAAAAAATTAACTCTAAACCTTTAATCTATAATGCTGAAAAAGATATCTATGTTAGTCATTTTTGGGCATCACATTCTGGTGAAATAGATTATAAAGTTGAATTTTATGAAGGAGCAAATACAATTAACGTAAGTAATGGCTCAATTATTGTACAGGAAAGCCAGGTTGAACTAAACCATGTTTATTTAAACAAAACCCCCCTTTTGCAGTTAACAGAAAATAATAATGGTAAGTTTTATTATTGGGATAAGAGATTTGAATTAATTAATAATATAAAAACTCAGATTAAAACAGATATTCAATATTCAAAGATTAGTTTGTATAATAGCAATTGGTTTTTTCTAATTTTAATCTTCTTATTAACATTAGATTGGATTTTAAGAAGAAAATTAGGATTAATGTAAGTTAATATAATTTTTAGAATTAAGGTTAAAGAGTGAAAAATATTGCAGTAATTGGAACAGGATATGTTGGCCTTGTAAGCGGTGCGGGGATTTCTGATTTCGGACATTATGTAACTTGTGTAGATATTATTGATTCAAAAATAACTTTATTAAAGAAAGGTCAAATTCCAATATATGAACCTGAATTAAAAGAGTTAGTTAATCGAAATGTTCGAGCAGGACGATTAAATTTTACTACAAAAATTGAAAAAACAATTAAAAATTCAGATGTAATTTTTATTGCAGTAGGTACTCCTGAGGGAGAAAATGGTTTGGCAGATATTTCTGCTGTAGAAGACGTAGCAAGAACTATTGGAAAAAATTTATCTGATTATAAAGTAATATGTACAAAAAGTACTGTACCTATTGGTACAGGTGAAAAAATATGTAAGATTATTGATGATGCAATGTTAAAACCTATTAAATATGATTATGTGTCTAATCCTGAGTTTTTAAGAGAAGGTTCTGCTGTAAATGATTTTCTAAGACCTGATAGAGTTATTATCGGTGTGAATAGTTACAAAGCATTTGATATAATGAAAAAAGTATATAGTCCCTTATTTATCAATGAGACACCGATACTTCATACTAATGTCGCAACAGCAGAAATGATAAAATATGCATCTAATGCTTTTTTAGCTTTGAAAATAAGTTATGTAAATGAAATAGCTAATTTATGTGAAGAAGTTGGGGCAGATATACACCAAGTGACAAAAGCTATGGGCCAAGATGGCCGAATTAGTAAAAAATTTTTACATCCAGGCCCAGGATATGGAGGCTCATGTTTTCCAAAGGATACAAACGCAATAGCTTCTTTATCAATTGAAAAATCTGTTAAAATGCATACAGTTTTAGCCGCGATTAAGACTAATAATAAACAAAAATTACGAATGATTAATAAACTAGATTCATTAATTAATGGTTTTAATCAAAAAAATATTGCAATTCTTGGACTTGCTTTTAAACCAAATACTGATGATGTAAGAGAATCTGCATCCATTGATATGATCGATGGAATAATTAAAGGAGGAGGCCATGTTATGGCTTATGACCCAATTGCAAATGATTCTATGAAAAAATATTTTTCAAATATTACATATTTTGATTCCTGGGAAGATGCTTGTAGTGATGTTGATGCTGTAGTTATTATGACTGAGTGGAATGAGTTTAGAGCAATGGATCTAAAAAAATTAAAATCAATTATGAAATCCCCTTTTATTCTTGATACTAGAAATATTTTAAGTATTAGTTTATTGAAAAAGTTGAATTTTAAATATGATAATGTGGGTCGAACATAGACCATGGTCATAAAAGATACAACTCTTCCTGGTGCAAAAATAATTATTCCAAAAGTATATAAAGATTCACGCGGTTATTTTTTTGAGTCTTATCAATGTGAAAATTTTAAAGAAAATGGTATATTAGAAAATTTTGTTCAGGATAATGAGGCTGAGTCAAAAAAAGGTGTATTGCGAGGGTTACATTACCAACTTAAATATCCGCAGAGTAAATTGGTAAGAGTTATAAAGGGAGACATACTTGATGTTGCTGTCGATATTCGAAAAGGTTCTAAAACATTTGGAAAAAGTAAGATGATTCATCTTTCATCTGAAAATAAAAAAATGTTTTATATACCTCATGGATATGCACATGGTTATCTTGTTTTATCTGATATGGCAATTGTTCAATATAAATGTACTGAATATTATAGGCCAGATGATCAATTTGGTATTATATGGAATGATAAAACCTTAAATTTAAATTGGGGTATTGATCAACCAATTCTTTCCTATAAAGATTCAATTTCACCTGATCTTAATAATCAAAAAAAATTACCAACTATCTAGTATGAAGACTTATTTAGTAACAGGAGGTTCGGGTTTTATTGGAACAAATTTTATTAATTATATTTTAAAAAATAATAATGATATTAAAATAATTAATCTAGATAAAATAACTTATGCTGGGAATATTAATAATCAAATTAGAACAGATGAAAATAAATATAAATTGATTAAGGGTGATATTTGTGATATTAAATTGGTAGAAAAATTATTTGAAGAATATAGTTTTGATTTTGTAGTCCATTTTGCTGCAGAAACTCATGTTGATAGATCAATTGATACTCCGATTAATTTTATTCAAACTAACATTATTGGTACATTAAATTTATTAAATCAGTCTTTAGAATATTGGAATGCCTCATCAAAAAAAAAATCATTTAAGTTTTTACATATTTCAACTGATGAAGTTTATGGGTCTTTAGGATCAGAAGGGAAATTTACTGAAGAGAATCCTTATAATCCTAGTTCTCCTTATTCAGCTTCAAAAGCAAGTGCGGATCACTTAGTTCGTTCATGGAATAAGACATATGGATTACCTACATTAATAACAAATTGTTCAAATAACTATGGCCCCTACCAATTTCCTGAAAAATTAATTCCCTTAATTATAATTAATTGCATAAATGAAAAATCATTGCCAGTATATGGTGATGGACAAAATATTAGAGATTGGTTATATGTAATAGATCATTGTGAAGCCATTCAGTGTGTTCTAGAAGAAGGTAGAGCAGGACAAACTTACAATATAGGCGGTGATCATGAAGTAAAAAATATTGATATTGTTAACACTATATGTAGAATATTAAACGATTTATTACCTCGGAATAATGGTGATTATGAAGAACTGATAAATTTTGTAGAAGATAGACCTGGACATGATTTTCGTTATGCTATTGATTCAACAAAATTAAAAAATGAATTAGGTTGGAAACCAAGGACATCATTCTCAGATGGAATAAAAAATACTATTAAATGGTATCTAAAAAATGAAAATTGGTGGAAAATGATTAATGATAATTCTTATCAACAACAAAGATTAGGAGTGATTGAATAGTGAAGGGAATTATATTAGCAGGTGGAAGTGGCTCAAGATTATATCCGGCGACAAAGGTTATTTCTAAACAATTACTCCCTATTTATGAAAAGCCAATGATATATTATCCATTATCTTCTTTGATGCTTTCTGGAATTAAAGATATATTAATTATCTCCACTCCGGAAGATACTCCAAGATTTGAAAAATTATTTGGTGATGGGAAAAATCTGGGTTTGAATTTATCGTATAAAATACAAAAATCTCCCGATGGATTAGCACAAGCATTTTTATTAGGAGAAGATTTTATAGGTAGTGATGATGTTACTTTAATTTTAGGTGATAATATATTTTTTGGTCATGATTTAATTAAATTATTAAATAATAGTGTTCAAATTGTAAAGGAAAAAAATGAAGCTGTTATTTTTGGTTATGCTGTTAAAAATCCTAAGCGTTATGGTGTAGTCGGTTTTAATGATTCTGGAAAAGTAACAAGTTTAGAGGAAAAACCATTGAATCCTAAATCTAATTTTGCAGTAGTTGGACTTTATTTTTATCCAAATGATGTTATAGAAATTGCGAAGCAAGTAACTCCATCAGATAGAGGTGAATTAGAAATTACTTCTGTAAACAAGCTTTACTTAGATAAAAATAGATTAAATGTCGAATTAATGGGTAGAGGTTATGCCTGGTTAGATACAGGTACACATGAAGCAATGAATAATGCTTCTAATTTTATTAAGACAATTGAAGATAGGCAGGGTTTAAAGATAGCTTGTCTTGAAGAAATTGCTTACAATCAGGGATTAATTAATACTAGACAACTTAATGATCTTGTGGAATTATATGATAATGAATATGGAGAATATTTGAAAAAAATTATGAATTAATTCCAAATTAATTCTGTTAATATTCTTAATTTAATATTCATAGAAAATTTAGATATATCATCTCTGATATCGTTTGGATTGTAGGGGTTAAACCCCGCGTTATCCCAATCTATCCATTGACCTTCTATACATATCATAATTTTTTCATTTCTAAAGTTTTTAATTAAACTAGTTGAGAAAACTAGTCTTGATTCTTTTTCACCTATAAATCGGTTATCTTTAATATTCTGGTATTGATTAGAAATCATTTGGTCAGTTAATTGACCGCGGATTGTATTTGACATAGTTGTTTCAAATATTATTTCTTTAATTGGAAATCTATAATTGAAATAGAATTCTTCCGCATGAGGTCCTGCCCAAAATCCAAGTGCATAGTTAAATGAAAAAGAATCATTAATTGGATATTTATGTCTATAAATACGATGATCTGTCCATGTGTATTCTATAATAAAAGAATCATTTTTAATTATTTGATCTTTGAAAGATAATCCGATTTGATATCCAAACCAATTTCTATTAATTGTATCAAAAGTCCATTCTGGTCTCCATTCATCAATAAAAAGAGAAGAATAAATACTTAAATGTTTAATTGGCTTCCAATTTAATTCTCCACACATTTGGACATTATCAATATCACCTATATAATGTTGCATTGACCAAAAAGGAATAAATGGGAATAAGTAGTGTTCATCAAATTTTCTATTACCATAGATTACGGTTTCCATTGCTAAGAGAGTAAGATAGTCATTAATGTCCCAAATTAGACGATGAGCTGCAATCCCTCGATCTTTAAATATAGTTCGATTTTCAATATCAATATAATTTGTATTTAATGTATCTTCAATTAGACTAGATAAAATACCTACAAAATATTCTAATCTTAAGCTATTAGATATATCCCAATTGAATCCTGTCATCGGATATGCAGGAGTATTATCAGATAGTATTAGGCTTGAATTTCCATTTCCCCACTGTATCCTATTTTTACCAAAAAATATATTAAAATTTTTGTTATTCTGATATTTAATTAATAGTTCTGATGATTCAAACCATTTATCTTCATTATTGTAATAACCTCTTTGATTCTCAAAATTTAATTCAGGTATAAAATAAGATGAATTAATATTAGTATTTTTCGTAGTCGTAAATTTAAATACTCCATTAATCTCCCAATTATTTATTGATTTTTTTGCATTTAAACTAAAATTAGATAAAAATGCTGATCCTGATTTTTTTTGATGAAGGATCGATCCAGATGAAAAATAATTTGTTGAAAAAATAGGATAGAATTTTAATGGGCTTTCATCTGCCATAATAAGGCTGGGACTTATTAAAAGGTTAATAATAATTAAAAATAATCGCATAATTTATTTACCAGAACCCTTAAATATTTGAGGGATAGTTTTTAAAATAATTTTTAGATCAAGTTTTAAAGACCATTCTTCAATATATTTTAAATCTAAATAAACCCAATCTTTAAAATCAGTTATATCATTTCTTCCACTTACTTGCCATAAACCGGTGATACCAGGTTTCATATTTAGTCGTTTTCGCCATTCTGGTTTATATTCTTTCACTTCTGATGGCAATGGAGGTCTTGGGCCTACAAGATTCATATCTCCAATGATAACATTATATATTTGGGGTAATTCATCTAGAGAATATTTTCTAAGTATTTTTCCAATTGATGTAATTCTAGGATCATCATCTATTTTAAATACTGGACCTGATTGTTTATTTTGATCTTTTAAATCATCTAATTTTGATTCAGCATCAATGGTCATTGTACGAAATTTTAAAAGGTTAAATTTTCTACCATGATATCCAACTCTTTGTTGTGAAAAGAATACTGGGCCGCTGGATGATAATTTTATAAATATAGGAATTAGTAAAAGTATTGGAGTAAAAAATAATAAAATTCCTAGAGCTACGATGAATTCAAAATAAGTTTTAAATAGTAATCTAAAAAGCTTTTTATCTGTAGGATGAAAAGAGATAACGGGAAGATTATACCATTGATCAATAAATGGTTTCACATTTAAGTTTTGAATTCCTTTTGAAAAAGCATCTAGATTTATCATAACATGAAAATTAATGCCCAGATTATTTAAAAAATCTAATTTTTCAGTAAAGCCTGGAACTTTTTTCGGTGGAAGAGCAAAGAATACTTCATCAATAGGATCTGATAGGAGTATTGAGTCAAAATTATCAATATGTTTTATTTTATGATCATTAATCGATTCCCCCTCAAGGTCTGAATTGGGATCGAGAATATGGCTTATGACGTATCCATATTCCTCATGATGTTCAAATTCATTAATAAGTTTTTGGGCTCGATGCATGCTCCCGATAATCATTATATATCTAGTATTTCTACCCTTTTTACGAATATTCTCTAAATAGAATTTTACAACCCATCTTTTACTCAATAAAAAAGTGAAGCTGAAAGTTGAAAAGGCAATAATTGTTGTCCTGTAAAAAAGTTCAGTTTTAGATAAAAATGATATTCCGATTAGAAAGGAAAATCCAAAAACAACAATAAGTAATTGATAAATAATAAAAGCACTATATTTTGTTCTACGATACAAATTTTCTTTATCATAGACCTGAAATAAAATTTGCCAAAAAATTAAAATAATTGGAGTCATAATTGGGTGAAATGACTTTTCATCAACTAGATTAATTGGATTATCATGATAAATTTGTTCTGCAATAATTGCAAATCCAATTGAAAATAGAATCAAAATATGATCAGTTATCCTGTTAAGAAATGCAAATAATCGAGCTTGTTCTTTTAACATACGTTTTTATTCATAAAATATCTTATTACTAAAAAGGAAAAATAATAGAAGAAAGGAGTGAAATAAAAGATTATTCTAGGAAAAAGAATTAATTTTATCTACTATGAAATTTAATTGTTTATTACTTAATTCTGGGAATATAGGTATTGAAAGTATCTTATTTTGAGCATTGAAGGCATTTGGAAAATCTTTTGACGAATGGCCTAGGTATTTGTAGGCTTTTAAAAAAGGTAGAGCTGTGGGATAATGAATACCGGTTGAGATACCATTATTATTTAAATATATCTGCAGCTTATCCCTTTCGTCGTGTTGTATGACATATAGATGAAATACATGATTAGCATCTAAATTAATTTCTGGAGTTAAAATGTTACTATTTTGTAATAAATTTGTATAATTCCTAGCATGTTTTCTTCTATTATTATTCCAATTTAATATATGAGGTAATTTAGTAATTAAAATTGCAGCTTGTAATCCATCTAGTCGACTATTGATACCTTCTATTTGATGATGATGTTTTTTTAATGCGCCATGATTTGCATAAAGTCGCATTTTTTCAGCCAAATGATCATCATTTGTTATAATACCACCTGCATCTCCATAAGCACCCAAGTTTTTTCCTGGAAAAAAACTAAATGTACCAATATCTCCTATTGTTCCAACTATTTGATTTTTATATTCTGCAAAATGAGCTTGTGCACAATCTTCTATAATTTTAAGATTATAGTTTTTAGCAATTAGATTTATTTTATCCATAGGAGCTGGTTGTCCATAAAGATGAACCGGAATGATTGCTTTAGTATTTTTTGTAATTTTTTCTTCAATTTTATTAGGGTCAATTGTGTAATAATTTGGATCTATATCAACAAAAACAACTTTTGCACCAGTTTGAGTGATTGTTTCTGATGTTGAAATCCAGCTGAGCGCAGTTGTAATAACTTCATCACCTGGACCAATATCTAAACTTTTTAATGCAATATAAATAGCATCAGTTCCATTCCCACAACTGATTGTATGTCTAACATTATTTGCTTTAGAATATAATGTTTCAAATTCTTTAACAAATCTTCCTTTAATAAATGCAGTTTCATTAATTACTTGTGCAATAGCTTGATCAATATCATTTTTTATTGATATATATTGAGCTTTTAAATCAACAAAGGGGATTTTCATATTAAATTATTTTTTTAAAATTTTTGCGGGATTTCCAACAACTATACAATTATCAGGAACATCTTTTGTAACAACAGATCCGGCACCAACTTTAGCATTAGTCCCAATTGTAACTGGGAACAGGGTTGCATTACTTCCAATAATTGCTCCTTTTTTTATGGTGGTTTGAAGCCATTGATTTTTATTACCAGTTTTTTTATAAGATGGAGGATTAATATCATTAATTGTCATGACTCCATGGCCAATAAATACATCATCTTCAATATGAACTAGAGAGCAAATAAATGAATGTGATGAGATAGTAACATTTGAACCAATAGTAGCATTAGGCTGTATTTCAACATAAGAACCAATATTACAGTTGAAACCAATCTTACATTCGTAGATATTTGCGAATTCCCAGATTTTAGTGTTATCACCAATTTGGGCATTTTTAACGATTGCTGTTTTTTGAATAGCAGGTTTCATAATTATAATGCTGATTCTAAAATATTTACAACCTTGGCTGCATGCACAGGTCCTGTTAAGCAAGATTTTTTTGTTAAAATACAATCAATAAAATGTTGTACTTCAGATTTTAAAGGTTCAATCCACTTCATATTAGGGATACTAATATCGCCATTTCTATGATTAAATTGAAAAGTTAAGGGGTTATCAAAATCCATGCTTTCTCCAAGGATCGCCTTACGATCTATGCCTTTATCATAAATAGTAATTTTATTTTTTCCAATATCATCATATACGACCATCTTTTTTGTTCCAACTACTGTAATCTTACGAATTTTATTAGGATCTAGCCAACTAACATGAATATTAGCCATTATATTGTTAGGATAATGAATATTCATAAAAACAACGTCATCTACTCCATTTTGAACATAATCCATTCCTTGCTTATAAATCTTTAATGGTTCTGGTTCATCAAGCCAATACTGGATAATACTAATATCATGTGGAGCTAAATTCCATAGCGCATCAACATCATTACGAATTCTACCAAGATTTACACGCTGGCTATAAATATATCTAATATCACCTAATTCTCCTGATTCAATAATCTCTTTCACTTTATGCACTGCTACATTATATAAAAATGTATGGCCAACCATTGCAACTAAGTTTTTATCATTTGCTATTCTAGCAATATCATTCACTTCCTTTACTGTTTTTGCCATAGGCTTTTCAATAAGTACGTGTTTTCCAGCTTTTAAAGATTTTATAGCTAAGTCAAAGTGTGTTGAAACAGGTGTTGCTATTACAATTGCATGAATCTCTTTATCATTTAAGACAACTTTGATATCGTCAGTAGTTAAAATGTTTTGGTAATTATTAGCAACAAATTTACGTCTTTCTTCAGATAGATCGACAACGGTCTTAACATTGCATTGTGGATTTGTAGATAAATTACGTAGCAGATTTGGACCCCAATATCCAATACCAATTTGTGCAATATTTAACATGATTGATATTTACCTGATAATTGACTTATTAATTTTATATACTTGGATTCTTCATTATCCCAATTTAGTCTTTTATTAATAAGTTGTGTTTTTGACTTTAATCGAGTTAATTCTCCTGGAGATTTTATCAAATTTATTAGTTTATTAAAAAAAGAATCTGGATCATTTGCACGATAGAATACTAGTTCATTTGAATTAAAATAATAAGAGATAGGTATATTTTTGACTGTCAATATTGGAATTCCCATGGCAATATATTCCATGAGTTTTAATGGCAGCATTAGTTTTGTAGCTTCAGAGTGTAGATACGTAACAATACCTAAATCAGCCTGTAATATTTTTTGAGGAATTTTATCAAGTTCAATTTGGCCATGATATTTTACAATTTTTGATAGTTGTAATTTTTTTATCCAATATTCTAAATCAGGTACACCATCTCCTTTTCCATAAATATCAAGACGAACTAAAGGGAAAGTTTTAATTACTTTTTTTAATGCTTTTAAGACAACGACTAAACCAAATCTTTCTGCAATTGTTCCATGATATATCATACGAAATTCATTGCGGTTTTTTGTGTGACCCTTACTACTAAAATTATTATTAAATAAATTTTTATCGGCGAAATTAGGAATTACAATTGATTTTGTTCGATTGAGTCCGTGATATTTAATATTATATTCAAGATGTGGTATATGAACAGTTATAACTTTATGTACATAATGGCATGAAATTTTTTCTTGAAATAGGAGTAGTTTATAAAAAAATATACCCCAGAATGATTTAAACTTGTCTAGATATAGTTCTGGCATATTATCATGTATATCTAAGATAATTTTTGAACCAAATAGTCTATTTATAATAGTAGAAAAAACTAGAAAATCTGGCATATTATGGACGTGTATTACAGTATAATTTTTAAAAAGATTTTTTAATAGTGCTATTTGAACTAAGAAAAAGAACTTTAGATATGATAAGACATATGAAAAATTAGAATTACCACGATATTGTAAAATATTTAGATGATGTAATGAGACACCATTTATTATTTGATTATTAGGTTTATTTGATTCACTAAGTACAAAGCAATCTACTTGATATCCATTTCGAATTAATGACTCAGCATATCTTCTGACTCTAGGGTCTCTTACATATTCGGTATAAGCAACCATAGCAATATTTGATTTTTTATTTGGTTTATCTTGGGTAACCATAATCATCAATGATACTACTAAAATGATTTTCAATAATTTTAATTTCATTTGAATCTAGTTCGGATTTCCATCTTCCAATATTATGCTTAGAGATATCTAGTTTAAGTAGGGAAGTATTATAATCAATAGTTAAAAAATCACATATTCTCTTAAGCTCATTATTGGTATCATTGATAATTGATTCAAATTTAACCTCCAAAAAAGAACTATTATCTATTTGTAATTTCAATTGGTTCCATTTAGTTAAAACATTCTTGATCCATAATATATTTTGATCAAAATTATTACTGGCCCAATCTTTTGTTTTATAAGAGCATGCTATATCACGAGGATCTCTGTAGATATGTATTAATTTTGCTTCTGGAATTATATCTGAGATAAATTTGAAATGCAGTATGTTTGATGGTGTATGGTCGATAGTAATATTAGCATTATTTAATATTGCGGCTTGTTTTAGAAATTGTATGGTAAAGTTTCCAAAATATTCATTGAATTCCTTCTCTGATAATGGAGAACAATAGTAAGATTCCTTAAGAATAGATTGAGTGAATTGATTCTTCCCAAAGATTTTAATTATTATTTTTTGAAATATATTTATACGACCAGCCCAACCACTTTTAATTTCAAAATTAATTAGATCTTTTTTAAGCTCTTCAATCCAAGTATAATAAAATTCATTACCAACAATTTTGCTTAGATTATGATTAGGGTAATTACCGATATATTTATTTTTTAGATTTTCCATAAGAACTATAAAACGTTCCATAGCAAAATCAGCATGAAATTTTGACCAATCAGAAACTAGAGCATGCTTTAATGAAATTAATCCATCTGGATCAGTAATAAACCGTATCTCCTGTGGAAGTGAATAGACTTTTTCATGTTGATTAAGAATTTTACTTAATATTGTTGTTCCAGACCTTCCTGTACCACCAACAAAAATCATGTTATAATATATCCTTGTATTTATTAATTAATTTTTTTGTGACTTTATTTTTTTCAAAATTTAAAGCAATCTCCCTTGAATTAGATTTCATTTGATCTTTTAAATTAGATTCCATTTTATAATACTTCTGTAAACAATTAGTTAGGGAATTAATATTACCTTTTTTATAAATAAATCCATTATAACCATCTTTAATATATAGTTTTGTAATAGGTATATCTGTACCAATTATTGGTATACCGCATGCCAAAGCTTCTAATGCGACCAGCCCTAAACTTTCACTATCAGACCTTTTTGTTGGGAATATAAATAAATCAAATTTATTATAAAATTTAGGTAGTTCTTTATGATTTATACTACCATGATAATTAAAATATATTTTTCCCTTACTATGCTTTATATAATCTTTAACTCGATCAGTTTCTGGACCAATACCAATTATATGAGCAATTATTTTAATCTTAGGAAAGTTTAATTTTTCCAGTGCATAAATAAAATCCCAGATTCCTTTTCTTTCAGTAAGTCTAGATACATAGCCTAGATGAAATTCAGAATTTGTTTTACTATTAGTTTTATAAGGATAAAATAAATCACAATCAATACCTCCCGAAGGATAGATATAATATGGAATATTGATTTCATACTTTTTTTTAATTTTATTAAGAAAAATAGTTGAAGGACTTATTAATAAATCTGCATTTGAAATTATAGATTGTATAGGTATTTCTCTTGAAGAAAATAAATCGCTACCATGAAAATTTATAACAAGAGGGACTTTGGGTTTTATTTTTTTTAATAATAGGCCTAAGAGACCAGTGTGACTGATAAAATGTATATGTATTATATCATATTTATAAAACAGAAAAAAAATAATTGTTTTGAAATATAAATAAACATACTTCATAATTTTAATTATTCTATATTTTTTTAAGTCCTTTTTAATATGGATCCAATCAATTTTCTGACCATTCTTTTTTAATACATTTATTGTATTATAGATAAAAATTCCGGAATAAGGATGTTGCTTTGAAGGGGCAGCATTTGAAATCATTAGTATTTTTAGAGTCATTAAAAAATATTTATTATGGTTAAAAATTATTTAAATTGATAATTAGTGATTATAGGGTAATTATTTTTTAAATGATGCTGATCAGTAGCTAAACCTAAAAATAAAGCAAATAATGCTGCACCCATAGGGGCTGTCATTACATGACCAGCAAGACAACTATATATAAAAATAAAATAAATTATTATAGCATTCATATTTGTATTTATTTTATATATTAGATTAGAAATAATTTTTAAAATTGGAAAATAAATTAATAGAAAACCGATCAATCCATAATCTAAGAAAATATCTATAAAATCCATCTCGCTACCTTCTTTTCCTGCATAGTCTTCACCTACTTTTAATGAGCGCATGGCATTACCATAACCAATAATCAGAGCCGAAGGTTCATCAACAATATTATTTAATCCTTGATTTGCCCTTATAGCTCTTGTTCCAGAGACGTAAGAATACCATCTTAAGGGTGTAATATTAATAGTACTATGTTTATCAAAAAAGTTTATACTGTGTAAGGCCCTATCTTGATATCGTAAAAAAAGTGCATTATCGACAAATAGGATCGAATTTAAGGTTCCAGATAAAAATAATATTATTGTAATTAAGATTAGACTTGTGGCTAGGGTTTTATACCAAAATTGTTTACTTAATTTATATGTAATAAAAAATAACAGAAATAATGGATAAATAAGAACAATCATTGATCCGGCTATAAAAAGTGAGATAATAGATAATATTAAATAAATTAAATTGTTTAATTTATTTTTTAATTGATAAGTAAAATAGATTGTAAATGTAAAACCAATTACTGCAATTGCATTAGATGCATAGAAAAAGCTTTTATTTGCATCATAGTAAGTTGAATAAGCATTTATTCCAGTTTCAAAAATATAACTTAGAATTATTGACCCTGAATAAACAAAAAGATTAATTAACATTATTTTATTTAAATGCGCTTTAAAATAATTACGATTAACAATCACTTGGTTTAATAGTAATAGGAAAAAAAAGGGTTTTAGTAGCGCAATAAGCCCCATTGGAATCATATTAAATGATCCGTCTCTTAAACAATGTAAAACTATAAATACAGGAGCAAAAAATAGTAACATAAAAATATGCCTATTATTTTTCGTAGTAATTTTTGTAGAAACTAATTCAAAAATTAAAATACTTGTAAGAATCCCACGCACTATTTGACCTAACGAAATTGGAAGTTGGTCATTAAATGCATTCAGTAAGAATCCATTCACTAGATCTATAATTAAAAATCCATAAAAATAAGCTAAAATAATTTGAGAAATTTTTATGCACCATTTCTCATTTTTTAGTCGGATCATGATCTGATTCTAAAAATTGTATATTTAAATAAATGTATTTTTAAATATTTTTTATATAAGAAATCCATGAAGAATAAATGAAATATCATAGATATGGATACTGCTATAGCAACACCCATATTTCCATATTCATTCATTAAGCTAAAAATTAGCATAATATTTATTATGGCAGGTATTATAATTCTTAAGATGTTAATATATAAATAGCCTGTCATAGCAAAAAAGGTCATAAAAGGCCCAAAAAGATATGTAGTTGCCATTCCAATCAATAAGACTAATAAAATCGGTGAAAGATTGAGATATTTAGTATCCATAAACAGAGATGTATAAATAATAAAAAATATATATAACATGAAAAAAACTGGTATAATTGAAATGAGGTTATGTTTAAATACTTTATTAATATTTATTTCATTTTGTTTATGGTTTTGATCGTACCAGTTTTTTGTAAATATTGGATTAAATGTTTTTTGGATTGCTTGTGGAATTAGAACAACTGCTCTTGCAAATGAGATTACATATGCAAAAAATCCAGCTTGTGAATCTCCAAGAATTTGCCCAATTATAATTATTGGTGCTCTTAGATTAAGTTCATTTGAAAAGTTACCTAGCATATTTTTTATGCCAAATGATAGATGTAATTTTAATTCTAAAACTTCAATAGATGACCAATAATATTTATTAATAAATATTAAGAAAATTGCTAAGCCTAATTCACTGAAGATAAATATTTTCGGTATTGATGTTATCGATAATCCTATTTTAGAATAAAACAATATTCCAAATACAATTAATATCCATCTTGTAGTTCTTATTAGCGCATAGATATTTATTTTTCTCAACCCAACATTGAAAGCATTCATAGTTTTATTTATCGCAAAAAGTGGTATAGCTAAACACATCAATTTAACAAATGATAAAATTTCTGGAGTTTTGAAAATTTGTGGGAATAATATTAAAACTAAATAAAAAATTGCGGTCGTAATAACTGAAGTAATTAAAGTAGCGTATAATGAATTAATAAATATTTTTTTTAACTGAGATTGATTTGTGCAAAATTGAGCTGAATGTTTTTGTGCTGAAGTCTCAAGACCAAAATTTGCAAAAATTGATAAAATAAAATATATTGAGATACCTTGGCTAAAGATTCCTAATCCATTTACTCCATAATATATTCCAATAATTGAATTGACAATTAATCCCGAAGTCCCGATAAATATATGCGAGATGATTGTTAATATAGAATCACTTACAAATTTTCTTTTAAAAAAATCTTTTATATTTGAATAATTCACAAGCATCTGATTTATTATCTAGATTAAATAAATTATGTAGTAAGTAATTCTCTTATTAGTACAAAGGCAATTGAAAAAATAATTCCCATAAAGAATGATAGGACTACTAAAAAGGTACGTTTAGGTTTTGTTTTTTCCACGGCTGGTTCAGCATAATCAAGTACATTTACAAGCAACCCTTCACGAGCTTCTTCTATTTTAGCAATTTCATATTGTTGACGTAGTGTAGTATAAACTGCACGATTTTCTATAATAAGATTTTCTAATCTTTCAAACGCCATGATTTCTTCGGGGGTATTGGGCTGTTGATTTAATTTTTTAAATTCTACTTTTTTCTCTTCTGAATCAACTAAGCTAATTTTTGCATTATCTTTTTGCTCTTTTACAAAAGCCAGGTTCCGCTTTGCTTCACGATTTTGTTCAGACGAAATAAAGTTTTTAACAAAATCTGCTATATAGTTTGCTATATCTGAAGCAAGCTGTGGGTCTTCCATCAAAACAGATACCTTGATCAGCCCAGATAATTCTTCTTTAATTCCTATTAAATCATTGAGCCGAAGGATTGCATCTTGCGTAAAATTCTCTAGATCAGATGCTTCATTATTATTTTTTGGTAAAAATGTCTTAATCCATGTTTTTGGATTGATCAGGTTTGGATGATCAATCTCCCAATATTCAATCAAGTTAATTCCATTAGGATATTCAGCAGTAGACCAGTTTTTTAAAACGATATCTTTTTTTAATCGTCTACTGTTGATAATATCTGGAATATTATAAGTTGGTGCAGAACCTCCATTCCCCATTCCAAACGATTTTGCCAAACCTTGAAAATCCCCAAGGATGCCACCTGATTGTCCCAAATCTCCAACAGGATATAATGAAATAAAAGATTGAAAATAAACAGTCGCAGTAAGCGCGTATGTTATACCTATTAGAATAGATAGGCTTGTCATTTTAAAGATAATATTTTTTTTATAATTTAGAACATTAAAAATATTTTTTAAGTCAATTTCTCCATTTTTAATTAATGCTTTATTATCATTATTTAGCACACTAGAATCTGTATTTATCAGACCATATTTTTTTAATTCAGCTATTCTATTTCTTAAGGTTTTCTCAGATAAACCATACAACTCGGCAATAGATGCACGCTTATCAGGATTGTTTAAAATATCTGGATGGTTATTAACAATATCTAGAATTTTTTGTTGATGTTGAGTTAATTCCATATTACTGTCCTATAGCGTTTTGGATTACAACTATAAGTGCGGCTACCTGTCCGAGTCCAGTTAGAATATCACGCAATACTGTCCATAGATTATATTCCATTTTATCGGCAATAAAAATTGTGTCGCCATTTTCAATAATTATACTTTTTCTCGCAGGGATTCTTTGTCCAGTTCCTGCTTTGATTATATAAATATTTTTTGTTGATGTTTCAGTATGACCACCTGCCATTTTTAAATAATCTTTATAGTTATTATTAATAATGTATGGGTAGCGCCCAGGCTTAACTACACCACCTAAAACTTCTATATAATTATAATTTTCTGGTACAAAAATTCTATCATTATTTACTAAAAGAAAATCCATTAGTAATTGTGTTTGCTTCATTGAATTGGATTCAATATTACCCTTGCTAGTTAATGCTCGTGCTTTAATATAGGCACGCTCAGATTTTCCTCTGTTTTCTTCAGGTATTAATAGTATTCTTTGCTCTTCTTTATCAGGTATATTACTAATTGAAAGATTATTAATTCGTAATTTAGATGAATCAGCTTTATTTGTAAAACCACCAGCCTTGATTAGGATACTATTTAAAGTAGAATTATTATCAATAGAATACACTCCAGGATATCGAACTTCGCCTGTAATATAAACAACATCTTGCCGTTTATAATCTTGTTCGTATCTAATCATAATATGATCCTCAGGTTCAATTATTATTGATTTTGATTTATTTAAATTTGTTTCAAATGAATATTTTTCTGTAGTTGAAGTAAACCTTGTGATTTCTATTTTATTTGGGTCGGCATCAGGCCTTAACCCACCAGCAAGTAAAATGATATCATATAAGGTTTCACCATTTACATATTCGTATTCTCCAGGTATTGTTACTCCTCCAAAAATACTGTAGATATGTTTTTTAAAATGCAATTGAATAATATCTCCTTGCTGGATAAAAGGATTAAATTTGTTATTCCCGGTTGAACCAAACTTTACAAGATCAACATTTATAGTGTCTTTTCCTCGAATTATTTTGATATTTCTTTTAGTTAGCTCGGGATAGATTTTATTTTTATTATTTTGTTCTTCTTTTATGGGATTTCTCTCATAAATTGAATTATATATATCAGAAATACGTGAGACAGGATTGGCTTTATAAAGTCCTGGATTCTGAAGATGTCCAATAACTTTTACATTAAATTCTCGGATTTGCGATAAGGTTATATTAACTATGGCATTTTGATTCCATTGATGAATTCGTTCAGTAATCTCATTGATAGTTTTCATTAAAGTTTTCCCTGAAACATTAATTATACCTATGGATGGGATTAGGATTTCTCCTGTTGGAGATATGACTAAACTATAAGTAAAAACATTATCAGAAGAAATTATATTTATTTGAAAACGATCGCCCGGGCCAACAAGATAATTTTCCTTTTGTATAGGCTCATCTAATGGGATAGATATTTCGTTTTGAGTTTCAGTATTAATATTTGGTCGATTCCGGTCAATTCCAGATATACTTGTGTTTGTACGAAGTGCATTTATATCTATGGTTTGTGATACAAGCTGTACGTAGATCAACCCTAGTAGGAAGATTTTTCTCATATTTTATTTTGTTTATTTCGTCGTGACACCGACAAGAGACAAGGATATTCTATCGTCAGGACGAAAGTTCTGATTTACATTTAGCGTTTTATTGATTAAACTGCGCGCGATTATTATCGATAGGTTTCCTTGATAGTGTAATTGAAATTATTTTAAATTATTTAACTTTACAACAATAAATTTGCCCGGGCAATAGCCCTATTGATAATAAATATATATTTATATCGAGAGAAAACATATTATGATATCGTTAAAAAAAATAAGAAAAGACCCAAAAACTTTAATAAATCAGTTGTCAAAAAAAAGTGATGATCTTGATTTTGAAATAATAATATCTAGAGATAAAGAACTTCGCGAATTAAAAACTAAAGCTAATGATTTAAGATCAAAAAGAAACGATGCTTCCGAAGAAATTGGGAATGCAAAAAAATTAGGAAAGGATGCATCAGAAGCTATTATAAATACTCGTAAACTAGGAGATAAATTAAAAATACTTGAAAAAAAATTAAATATAGTAAAAGTCGATTTAGAAAAATTATTATATGCAATACCAAATATACCATCTGATACAACTCCAATTGGTAAAGATGAGAATGATAATGTAATAATAAGGGAATGGGGTAAAAAACCAAAATTTGAATATGAGCCAAAAGACCATATCCAAATAGGAGATAATAATCAATTATTTGATTTTAAACGTGGTGCAAAAATTTCCGGTAGTGGTTTTCCACTTTACACTGGCTATGGAGCCAAGCTTGAGCGTTTATTAATAAATGCAATGCTTAATCATCACGAAATTGAATATGGTTTTAAAGAACTATTTCCTCCTGTACTAATGTTAAAAGATTCAATGATTACAACGGGACAATTACCAAAATTTGAAGAAGATATGTATCATACCGAATTAGACAACCTTTATTTAGCTCCTACGGCAGAAGTACCAATTACAAATATTCATAGGAATGAAATTCTTAATGAATCTGATTTGCCATTAAACTATGTGGCTTATTCACCATGTTTTAGACGTGAATCAGGTTCTTATGGAAAAGACACACGAGGACTTCTTAGAGTTCATCAGTTTAATAAAGTAGAGTTAGTTAAATTTGTTTCTCCTGAGTCATCATATAATGATTTAGAGTCCTTGACGAATCAAGCTGAATCAATTTTACAAAAGTTAGGTTTACACTATAGAGTTGTAGAACTTTGTACAAAAGATCTTAGTTTTGCTGCAGCAAAATGTTATGATATAGAGATATGGGCACCTGGAGAGAATAAATGGTTAGAAGTATCATCATGTAGTAATTTCGAGGCATTCCAGGCTAGAAGAGGCAATATTCGATATCGTAGATCATCTGATAATAAGATAGATTATGTACATACATTAAATGGATCAGGTCTTGCAACTCCTAGATTAATGGTTGCTCTTATTGAAACTTATCAAAAAATTGATGGTTCAATTCAATTCCCAGATAATGTTGCAGATTTTTTAGGTTTAAAGGAGATTAATTGATTGCATTATGTATGGATTCTTTTCGTAACTGCATTTTGGACGATTATTCTTGGTTTTATAGGTATTTTATGTTCATTATTTGAAACTAAAAAAGGCAGGATTTTAGGTGCTTTTGCTGGAATTTGGGCAAGATTAATTTTATTTTTTAGTGGTATATCTTATTCTGTTAAAGGTTTAGAAAATCTTAAATTTAATAAAAATTATATTTTTGCGGGAAATCATGCTTCTGGTTTAGATATACTCCTTGCATTTGGAGGGCTTCCTTTCTGGTTAGTTTCCATTGCTAAGAAAGAACTAAAGACTATTCCTGTATTAGGTTTTGTAATGTCAAAGGCTGGACATATTTTTGTCGATCGGAAAAATAGTGAGAGAGCACTAGATTCATTGAAAAAAGCAAGAGCATCACTTGAAAAAAATCCAAGATCGATTCTCATTTTTCCTGAAGGAACACGCACGCGAGATGGATCCCTAGGTTTATTTAAAAAAGGTGGATTATTATTAGGTGTAGAATTAGGTATTCCCATTGTTCCAATCGCTTTTTGTAAAACTTTTGAAGCTTTAAATAAAGGTACCTATAAAATGAAAAATCAACCGATTGAATTACGTATTGGTACACCTATTGAAACTAGTAATTATAGTTTTGAAAGTAGACAGGAATTAGCACTAAAAATTCGAAATGAAGTAGATAGACTATTAAATGATTAGCATACATTTAACTCAATTGAAAAATAAAGAATTTCACTCTTAGTAATGATTTTAAATAATGAACATTTAACGAAAAAAATTAATCGTTGGCGATCAGATAATAAAAAAATTGTTTTCACAAATGGTTGCTTTGATCTACTGCATCAAGGACATGTTGATTTACTAAAGCAATCAAAATCTTTTGGAGATGTGCTCATTGTTGGATTGAATTCTGATTTATCTATTAAACAATTAAAAGGCCCAAATAGACCAATTGAGAACTTGAAGATTAGATCAAAAAATTTATGGGATCTTGGATTTATTTCAGCAATAATTCCTTTTAATAGCAATACGCCAATAGATTTAATAAAATTTATTAAACCAGACTTTCTTATTAAGGGAGGTGACTATAATATTGATGATATTATTGGTAGTAAATTTGTGCAAAGTATGGGTGGCATAGTTAAAATTGTCCCCATTACACCGGGTTTCAGTACAACGAAAAAAATTCAAAAAATGAGTCTGTAAGCTCTTGTATAAGCCACTTAATTTAATCTAAGTTCAGTATTAAGAAATCTTGTAAATACCCTTGAATAAAACTCTTAGAGTAATCCGAATAAAAATAATTGTTTTTTTAGTTTTAATCTTATCTATTGATAAGTTAACAGCTATAGATATATTTAAATCTGGAAAAAAATTAAAAACTCTAGATGAATCACGTAATCGATTTCCAGAAATTCTTAGAGACGTTAAAGTCTTGACATCTGACGCAATGATTGCAGATTTTCACAAAGATACTCTAGAAGTGGCTTTCCTTTTGAGTAAAATCTTCGAGCTTCTTATGGAAGCTGATCAGATTGGTGAGAAAAATCTAGAAGATAAAGAAGAATTTGACCGCTTTGAAAGATCATTTAAAGATTTACGTACAAATAAATTAACAACTGTACAGGCAATTGATGCTCCTGTGATGGCTGAGAGAATTATAGATGAAATTATACAGGAATTTGAAATTGAAATGGGGGATACTGAATTTACTGTAATTGATGATAGAGATGGGCATATTCCATTAGTACGAAATAAACAAGTTGATCAGTTTATTAATTATTTCCAAACAAAAGGACGTAAACAATTTAAAATTTGGCTCAAACGTTATGAGCAATATAAAGGTTTAATATTACCAATTCTTAAAGAGCATGAAGTCCCTGAAGAAATATATATTTTAGCAATGATAGAATCTGGTTTAAATCCTAAGGCATATAGTCGAGCTAATGCATCTGGGATGTGGCAATTTATTTATTCAACTGGGAAAAAATATGGTTTATCTAGAGATTGGTATATGGATGAAAGAAGGGACCCTGTTAAAGCCACTCATGCAGCATGTCGTTACCTTAAAGATCTCTATAAGTTATTTGATAATTGGTACTTAGCTTTAGCTGCATATAATTGTGGTGAAGGTAGAGTTTTAAGGGCATCAAGAATTCATCAAACTTATGATTTTTGGCAGTTACATTCGCTTCCTAAAGAAACAAGAAATTACATACCCTATTACCTATCAGCAGCTATCATTGCTCAAAAGCCTGATGCTTATGGATTTAAAATACCTAAAGTACAACCGTTCGAATATGATGAAGTTATATTAGAAAAAAGTGCAGATATATCTGTTTTGGCAAGAGTAATTGGTATAAATCCTAAGGAGCTTCGTGATTATAATCCCGAGTTAAGGCAATCTGCAACACCGGCAGATGGTCCATATAATCTAAAAATTCCGAAAGGTAAGAAAGATAGTTTTCTTAACGCCTGGAATGCTATTCCCGAGGATGAAAGATTTGCACCTCAATTTATTGTACATCGAGTTCGATATGGAGAAAGTATGTGGACAATATCTAAAAAATATGGTGTATCAATTCATGATATAGCTTCTGTAAATAAAATCAGAAATAGACATAAAATTAGTGTTGGGCAGAAGGTTAAAGTTCCCCTTAAAGGTGGTCGGGTTTGGGGTACAGGTGAAAATGGAGGACCTCCAGGCCATACAAAAGTTTCTTATAAAGTAAAACCAGGAGATACTTTAGGGCAAATTGCTGAAGATTTTAAAACTAGAGCAAGTAAGATACGTAGGTGGAATAATATGAAATATGGTTCACATTTAATACATCCAGGCCAAAAACTTACAATCTGGATCAATGAAAGTTAATATTATTTTAGTTAGTTTAATTTTTGGAGTAGCGTAATGACAAAACAAGAAATAGTAGATAGTGTTTCTGACGCAACCGGATTAACAAAGGTTGAAACTGAAACTGTTATGAATGGAATTATGAGTACTATTATTGATGCTCTTGCTCAAAATAATCGTGTAGAATTACGTGGATTTGGTACTTTTGGTATTAAACACAGAATGCCTAAAAAAGCAAGAAATCCTGGAACTGGAGAAGCAGTTTTTTTACCTGAGAGATTTGTTCCAACTTTTAAACCAAGTAAGCTAATGCGAGCACGTGTAAACGAATTAACAAATAAAAAAACGAGAAAGTAATGCCTTGCGGTAAAAAAAGAAAAAAGAGAAAGATTAATACTCATAAGCGAAAGAAACGCTTACGAGCTAATCGACATAAGAAAAAAAATAAATAATATTTAGTTCAGCAAAAATTAAAGCTGGATAATTTTTAGATATATTCTATTAGAATTTTGCCTGTTCCTGAATCTAAGAATCAATTTACAATTTCCGAATTGAATAAAAAGATTCGCTCATCTTTAGAGTTTTCTTTTTCAGATGTTTGGGTAGCAGGTGAAATTTCTAATTTTCATCATCATCCATCATCTCATCATATGTATTTTACAATGAAAGATGATACATCTGAGTTAAAATGTGTAATGTTTCATGGCATGAATCAATATCTAAGATTCAAACCAGATAATGGCCTTGAAGTTCGTGCTCATGGAACAGTTTCAATTTTTGAATCCCGAGGTCAGGTTCAATTAATAATTTCTAGACTTGAGCTTTATGGGATAGGAAATCTATTTAAAGCCTACACAAAATTAAAAGAAAAACTAGAAGCTGATGGATTATTTTCTGACAATTCAAAAAAAGTAATTCCCAAATCTCCAAAGACTGTTGGAATAGTAACATCTAAGTCCGGTGCAGTATTAAAAGATATTATCCAAGTTTTACGTAGGCGAGCACCATTTATCAATATTGTTTTATGTTATGCAAAGGTTCAAGGAGAAGGCTCTTCTTCAGAGATTTGTAAAAGTCTTAATGCATTAGATAATCTAAAAAATATTGATACAATTATCATTGCTCGAGGTGGTGGTTCAATCGAAGATCTTTGGGCATTTAATGAAGAAATATTAGCTCGAACAGTATTTAATTGTAAAACACCAATTATATCAGCAGTCGGTCATGAGACTGATTTTACGATTATAGATTTTGTAGCAGACCTACGTGCTCCAACTCCATCTGCAGCTGCAGAACTAGTAAGTATATCAAAAGATGATTATCATACATCTATTAATTTTTTGCATGATCAATTAAACTCTACTATAATCAGTAAATTACAGAAAGCTATTTCTATAATAGGGTTTTTAGATAAAAAAGTACGATTATTGATGCCTCATAAAAAAATTAATAGACAATTAGAAAAATTACATAGGTTAGAAAAAAGGTTGCTTTATGGATTGCGATTGCAATTTCTGCAATTTAATAATCATATAGTATTATTAGAAAAACAATTAAAAGGTCTTGGTCCTAAAGAAGTTTTAAAACGTGGATATTCTATTGCTTTTTCTTTAGATGGGAAAATTATAAGAAAATCAAAGGATGTATTAATTGGACAAAATATTGTATTACAAACTGGAGAAGGATCATTTATTGCTAAAAAATCATTAGAAAACAAAAATAAATAGTATATTAAATTTGATTATGGTAAAAAAACAAAAAAAACAATCATTAGAAATTATGATAGGTAAAATAGAATCTATTGTTGAAAAATTAGAATCTGGAGATTTATCGCTTGAGAAAAGTATGAAAATTTTTGAAGAAGGAGTCAGTATGATCCAAACATGTAGAAAAGATCTTGAGCAGGCCGAATTAAAGGTTAATGAGTTAATATTAAAAAATCAGAAAAATGATGTACTTAAGGATGTTGAATGATTATTCCAAAATCATTTGGTATTTGGGGGAATACTGCTAAAGACTCTTTTTGGGATTTAATCCCAGATATACTAAGCTGGGCCAATGAAAAAAAATTGTCAGCTTATGTAACTAGAAAAGTTTTAAATGATAAAGGGAATCGATATTTTGATTTACCTATTATTAAATCTCAAGATGACTTTAATAATTTAGATTTTATGCTATCTTTAGGTGGTGATGGTACATTTTTGGCATTAGCTAGGGCAATTGAACATAGAAAAACACCTATATTAGGAATTCATTTAGGAGACTTAGGTTTTTTAGCAAAGGTTACAAAAAATGATTTATTTTCAAGGTTGAATCAAGTTTTTAAAGGTGAATTTATTCTTGAAAAAAGAATGATTTTAAATGCATCTATCCGAAAGGACAAATCAACTAAAAATTATTTTGGATTAAATGATTTTGTCCTAAGTAATGGAGATTCTCATCGTATGTTATCTGTAAGAGTACATATAAATAAACATCTAGTTTCTGAATATAGAGCAGATGGTTTAATTATTGCTACGCCAACGGGCTCAACTGCGTATTCTCTATCAGCTGGAGGGCCTATTGTAGTTCCAGAAATGGATTCTATGATTTTAACGCCATCTTCGGCGCATACTTTAACCTCAAGACCATTAGTGATCTCACCTAAATCTAAAATAATATTATCTTTCCCAAAAACTAATGAATCGATTTTATTTATAGCTGATGGACAGATCCACGAATCTATGGAACCTTCATCTAAAGTGGAAATTACAAGAGCAGATTATGATATCAACTTAATTGATTTTGAAGATAGTGATTATTTTGAAACTCTTCGTACAAAAATGGGATGGGGTACAAGAGGTATCGAATAGATTATGAATATTATTATATTATAAAATCAAAATAATAGGATGGATTATTAAATTACATTTCATAATAATTAATTTTGATGATTTAAGTTTACTATAACTGCGCAAAATGATAAGTCAGAAAAGATTAATTTCCTTTAAATAAATTTTTTATAACATATCCAGCAATATTTGGATTTTCTTTTAATCTACGAATTGAGTAATCAAACCAATCAGATCCGAATGGAACATAAACTCGTACTTTATATCCTGAATCTAATAAAGTTTCAAGTCTGCCTGACATGGGCACCCCATATAAAACTTGAAACTCAAATAAATTAGGTGAGATATTTTCAATATTTATCCAGTCTATTATTCTATCTAATAAGTCTTGATCATGTGTAGCGTATGCTGCATATGATCCATTATGAGCCATTATTTTTGCGAGTTGAAGGAAATTTTTGTTTATTTTTTCTTTATTTTTATATGCGATTTTATCAGATTCATTATAAATACCTTTGCAAATTCTCGCATTGAGATTACCATCTGATAATAGATTAAGATCGTTTATACTACGATGAAGATAAGATTGTATTACTAGGCCAACATTATTATAAGATTTTTTACAATGAAAGTATATTTTATGTGTTAAATCTGTGAAATCTGAATTTTCCATGTCAATTCTAAGAAAATTATTGTGTTGTTTAGCTTTTTCTAGAATCATCGTAATATTATTTAGAGCATATTCTAATGAAATATCTAGACCAATATGAGTGGGTTTTAATGATATATTACAGTCAAGAGAATGTGATGCAATTAGATCATATAGATCGCAATATTTTTTAGTAATATTTTTTGCTTCTTCAATATTTACTATATGTTCACCAAGAATATCGACAGTAGTTGCGAATCCTTTTTCATTCAATATCTTTATATGTTTTATTGCTTCATTTGCGTTCTCGCCAGCAACATAAGGTTTTGAAAAAGGTTTTGCAAACCATTTAGGTAGGAATGATATAGTAGATGTTATTAAATAATTAAAAAATGGCATTGAAAAAATTAGATTAAATCAGAGATTCTAGCAAAATAGAAAAGAATAATTCTTAATTTATTATATATGACATTTAGTTTGACAGATCAAAATACAGGGGAGTAAATTTGTAGTCTTAATGTGATATAAATTTAAAGCTTATGTATCGAGATTTTGGAACCGTTTTTTTTACTACTATAGTGGCAATCATCTTTGTGATTGTCCCATTAGTTATAGCTTGGCTTGTAGCTCCTGTAAATAAAACTAAAGAAAAATTAGAGACCTATGAATGTGGTGAAGTTGTAGAAGGTTCTGCTTGGCTTCAGTTTAATATACGTTTTTATGTTATTGCTCTTATATTCCTTATTTTTGATGTTGAGGTAGTTTTTTTATTCCCTTGGGCTGTTGTTTTCAAAGATTTGGGTTTACTTGCATTAATTGAAATGGGAATTTTTTTATTAATATTAATTATAGGTCTAGCATATGTTTGGGT